>JGI20283J15916_100055_pt1 | contig 35824 bp, 34 predicted proteins | sample Plalitdecfosmids_FD_15916 | JGI IMG/M metagenome (IMG submission 15916) | reverse complement strand
CTTATGATGAGTTTCGTATGAAGGCACTACTGGAATTTGGCAGTTTGCCGTCTGCCCTAGCGGACGGCAAACATAGGTATGGCATACGGCAAAGATCTTTTCCGTCTACCGTGGGACGGCAAAACACTCGTCATCCATTTCTTTGGGAAATAGGTGCTTTTCCGTCTGCACATAATCGACGGACGGCAAAGAACTTTGTCGTCCGCTTTTGAACTAGCAGACGGCAACTTCAACCTAACAGCGAACCCTTACCAACCGACCTCCGTCAGACCATTAACGGCGAGGTTTGTCGTCTATGAGCAAACGGCAAAGTCTGGTGACGTCAGCTGTCAGGTTCACCATGTCACCCCCTCACAAGTGTTTGTCGTCTGCTTGCAGACGGCAAACACATACCCTTTGCCATCTGCCTGTCCGCCAGCAGATGACATAATGACCAAATGGTCACCCAGCTGTTGGCAGATTGCATGCTGGGCACCATGTGTTCCCTTTGCCGGCCGCAAGCAGACGGAAAAGGCCTTTGGTGTCCGCTGGCAGACGGCAAAGTGTATGTATTTTGTTTTCTTCTTCTATTTTCTGGCCATCCCTGCATTTTAAACAAATATACAACATATTTCATAGCACAAATAAAAAACACAAAAGTGCATCCCCTAAACAGCACAAAGTGCATCATATATAGCACAAAAGGCTTCACATATATAGCACAAAGTGCATCTCATATATAGACAAACATAGCAAGTAAACTATCACATATATGTATGCTCCAAAGAAGATAATATGCATGGCATATGAAAACACACAAGTATCCGACACATCTGAAAACACACAAATAAGACCATATAGAAGTATCCTACAAGATCATATATACAAGTCTCCAACAAGGTCAAATCCCCAAAGTCTCCAAAGGCTAACTCGCATCGCAATCTGAAAAATGAAATGAAATCATGTTAGTTATGTAAAAGAAAGGAAATCAAAACTAAACTTTATATATGCAACTAGCTAAAGAAAGTATTGAACCAAATCAAGATGAAGAGGATAAGAAGAATAACAGAGGAGAAGAATGAGAAGATAAGAAGAAGAAGAAGAAAGAAAAAGAAGAAGAAGAAAGAAGAACAGGGAAAAGAAGGGGAAGAAGAAGAAAGAGGAGAAGAAAGAAATTATGTCACTTTTGAGCTAACTTAGCTAATAATGCCATTTTTTAGCTGACTTAGCTAATTATACCATTTGTTGAGCTAACTAAGTTAACTATGTCATTTTTTGAGATAACTAAGCTAACTATGATATATTTTCAGCTAGCTAAGTTAACTATGTCATTTTTTGAAGTAACAAGCTAATTATGTCCTTTTTGTGCAAAATAAGCAAAGTATGGTATTTTCTGGATAAATATAAGAATTCTAAAGGTAAGTATGGAAGACAACTTACTAGAGTGGAGACCTCAAGGCTGAGGTGGCTGAGAAGCATCGGACGGGTTGGTCGAGGTTGACGCGGGAGAAGGGTCATGAGATGCAGCACGAGAGTTATGTTGCAAGAAAAGATGGTTGTTAGCATGACGACACTCAATGGTATTGATGATCATTAAAACAAACTCACCGTCCCCACAGGAGAAATGATCGGCATCGGTGGAGCGGCTTGACCAGTCTTCTCGCACATACTCTGCACATTTGTTTTCCACGAGTCAATCATATTAGTTACTAATATAAACAAACATTACATGCATTCTTTGGGTAAATATGAACAAGTGACTTACCACGAAGAGCTCATAAAAGGCCTGGTTCGACGCATTGTGGCGTGCCTCACCCTCCTCAATAGCCTTCGTCGTCCTCTCCTCCGCCAACTGTTGTCTCTCCGCTGCCTTCTCCTATGCCACCCGCTCCTTCTCCTCCAGTAGTTGTTGGGTCTTCTATCACTCTTTCTCAAGAGCTTCATGCAACCCCACTCCTCTAGTTAGCACTGTAATAATCAATGAGAGAACACAAGAATGCAAGAGTCCTTATAGCTAACCTAGATGGCAAGATCGACTGGCCGCGCACGAGTCCTTATAGCAGGAGAAGAGCTCGTTTGGTGCGCCTTGATCTCAGGAAGAGTCCTATCGCACCGAATCAACTTATCTCCAATGGCCATGGCGCCATGGCACCTTCTGCCACCAGAGATCATCACCAGCTCTAGGTTAATAGGCTTCCCCCTCGGGTTATAATCCTCCCCGTGCTTCTCCTTCGCCACCTCAGTATAAGCCTTGAGCTTACTATAGGCGGAAATGTTGGTGAAAGTCGAAGGAGTGGCGAGATCCGTATCTGAGAGTGCCTTGGACTTCTTGTACGACGCTGAATGGGCCATGCCATACATGTCGAACACCTGAGGCACCTCCGTTTTATTATGATCCGCCTAAAAGACAAAGCAAAGCACAATATTAGTAAAGGGCTCAAACTGGCATAAAGAACAAATGGCATGAAAATTGAAGCAAACCACACATACCCATTTTTCCCGTAAGCAGCTAAGTTGCGGCTGCCTTGATGGTGTCGCACACCAACCATTTGGGCACGCCGGTCCTTGGCATTGTTGTGGACGGACAACCAGGCATCTGAGCACCACTGGTCCACAATGACCTCCCAACAATCCATCTTATCCGCACACCATCTCGGTGGCGCCTAAGTTAGTAAATAGGAAGATTAGGCATTATAGGCCTAGCTAAGAATCAAATCAAGGAAACTAGAAGACGCAAGAAGGGGTTACCATTATGTACTGCTCCCTCTTCAGATACTTGTTGCGACACTCCTTCTTGCTACGCTTAAGGCCACGCTTCGCGTAGTAGTCACGGACCGCCTACACTCGCATCTCATGCCTTGTGTTCTGCAACAGGTGTGTGCACTCTTGGATGAGCACGTTTCCCGCCTCCTCCTCCATGGACTCTTCAACCTTGTAATAGACCTGCAATAGCACGAGACAAGACTGATGAGTGCACCAACTAGCTAGCTATTTTCAAGTTCTCATTGTGTGAAAGAGAAATTACCCAAAAGCCGTTGAACACCATGTCGGCTCTGTTGTGGCATTCGACCCTGTTGATGATCGTATTTGGCGGGGCCAGGGCAGACACATAGTGCTCCTGAAAGAGTCGAGGCTGTGGAGCCGAATCCTCACCAGGCAACTGAACCAACCCCGGGAAATTCTGCCTGAGGAGCACACCAAGGATGTCGTTGGGATTACGGACACCCTGGCCTTATTTCCAACCCCTGCAATACAAAAAGGGAAAGCCATCAGATATTTGCATAAACATAATTATAAAAGGTACTGAAAGAGAGTAATTAAGTGCACTTACGTCTCTCCATCAGGCGTAATCAATGACTTATGGGCAGGAGTCACCGGCTCGGCCGGGAGCCGTGTACCCCCATGCTAGTACACGATGGTACCCTCACCCCCCCCCCCTCAGCCTCATTATCAGTGTCCACGTCCGCCTGAGGCGTCCGCAGCTCCGGCCCCTCAACACCAACCTTCCCCTCAGGCGTCTGCAGCTCCGGCCAGGGACTCTAGGCCGTGTGCTGGGACGTAGCCTCCTCCTCCACCACCACTGGAGTCTCCAAGGAGGGATCCACCCTGTGCTCTGGTGAATCAGCCGGAGGTGGCGGCAAGGAAGCAGCAGCAGTCCGCCTCCCTCTCCCGCGGCCACCACCTGCTCTGCCCCCTCTCCTGGCCTTCTTCGCCCGACCTCCTCTCTCCCTAGGCACCTGAGAAGTAGCAGGCGAGGACATACTCTCGATAAAACACCTCCATAGAGCCTGAGGTGCGAGCGCAGTACCCCGGCCCCTTCCTCGTGACGCAGAACCACCCGTGGTGGTCTCGCCCTCCATATTTGTTACGAACCTTCCAAAAAGTACAGTAAATGAAATTAGTACAATGAGAAAAAGAAATAATACTACAAAAGTAATTAGTACAATTAGAATATATATATATATATTTAATTAAAGTTGGGATGCATACAACTAACAATAGTCGGGATCATCCGTCTCTTCTCCGGGATCAATTGAAGGATCATCATCACTATCACGCGTGTCGTCGTAAATGGCATGCTCATCGGGTTCAACAACACCAACATTTGGAAAGCCTTTCTATAAATGGTCAAGCATTGATAGGTCACCTGGAGCAGTTACCTCTTCTTCTTCAGGCTCTTCCACATCATCGGTATCGGGTTCTTCCTCATCATCGGTATCAGGTTCACTCTCATTGTCTTATTCCATGTTCTGGGGTTGCGTAGAGCGGTTTCGGAAACGTTTTTTGATCACGCGTGTTTCTTGGAAGAATTATCCTTCATATGTCTCCGGTTTAATGTGAGGTACATAATCCTCTTCATTGGGGGGAGGTGGTATAAGATGTGACGGCACATCATAAATGACATCCCAACCTTTTAGGTTCTCAACTGTTTGGCAGGGGTAGGATAGATAGAAAATCTGGGTGGCCTGTTGAGCCGTAATATAGACATTGTGGACATTTAAATGGGTGTCTTGTCTAATTTCGACTAGACCTACATGTTCATGAGTCCGTCTAGTCTCTGACGGAAGAAACCAATGACATTTGAAGACAACGACGTTTGGAGGATTTTCACCATAGAATAGAAGTTTGTATATTGCTTCAACTCTTCCATAATACTCGATACCTCCTTCGCCGACAGCAGACACACCCGAATTTGTAGATTTTCAATCAGGCATTTTTTTCCACTTTGGCAATGGTACGAAAGCAATACCCGTTGATGTCGTATTTCTCAAATGTACGAACCTTAAATTCAAAACCATTAGCAACTTGTCTCAATTCGGCGTCCATAGGCCCATCATGTGAATTTGCCTATAAGTTTAATAGGGCAAGATTGGTATATTAGTCGGAAATAGGACCAACAAATGAAATCATGTATGAATGGTAGTTACCATTCGGTTGAACCAAGACATGAAACCGGGATTGCCTTCTCCATGCTTGGCAAGAAGCTCATGCTCTAGGATGGAAACACTTTCAATAACCGCTCCATTCGAGTATTGGGCAACGTATCGACTGTATCAATTCATGCCAATAAGACACAAGAATTATAAGAAGTTGCGAAACAATGTACATACCGAGCACTTACTCGATGTATGGCCGCACTTCTATGAGGTTGGTGAAGATATACAACGTAAGGTTCAGCCATTCTTCGAGATCCAAAATCATATTTCTTGAAGCACCAACAGATCTGAGCTTCCCTTTGAATAGGCTGCAGTTGAATTGACGCCGTTGGAGGTTGCCAGTATTGTACCAAGGCTTTGCATTATGCAAATGGCGACTTTTTGCTTCATAGTGCGCTGTCACGAAGTTTGCCGCCTCCTCGGTAATGAATGCCTCGGCCATCAATGCTTCAATTCTACATTTATTTTTACATTTTGCTCAACGCGTCTTCTGCATTCTCTCGGTTGAATAGCACCAAAGGTTTTGCACAGGGCCCCCCAATCTTGCCTCGGTCGGGAGATGCAATTTCAAATGCTGCATCGGATTAAAAAAACTCGATGGAAAGATCTTCTCTAACTTGTAGAGCAACTCCGGCGCCATCTCTTCCATGTCTTCTAGCATGCCATCGGATAGTTCTTTAACACAAAGAACACAGAAGAAATAGCTCAGATTTGCCAGTACTAGCCATTCTTCCTAAGGGATATAGCCACACAACATCACCGGCATTACCCGCTCAAGCCATATGTGCCAATCATGACTCTTGGTCCCAAATATTTTCAATTTTTCAGGACTCGCTCCCCTCTTCAGATTCACTGCATACCCATCGGGGAACATCAAACGGTTTTTCACCCACAAGAGAATTTCCCTCATATGCCCCCTTTCAAGATTAAACCAGGCCTTTGGCTTCGACCAATTCTTATTTCCTTTCGGGTGTCGCATGTTCTGTAAGGGTCTATCACATAGAGTCTCCAGATCGGCTGTAGCTTTAGGATTATCCTTTGAATTCCCATCTATGCCGAAAAATGTACCAAACAGGGCCTCACCGATATTCTTTTCAGTGTGCATCACGTCAATGTTGTGTGGAAGTTCAAGGTCTTTGAAGTAGGGGAGATCCCACAAGCATGTCTTGTGAGTCCAGGCGTGTTCCGAATTATATCCCTTGAAATACCCGAGATGTTCTAGATAAGTCACGAGAGAATTCAACTGAGCCAGGACCTGTTCGCCCGTCATCGTAGGTGTTGCCAGGTTTTTGACAACTTTGCCTTTGATGAAGTTCTTCTTGTCTTTTCTGAAAGGATGTTTAGGAGGCAGAAACTGTCTATGCAAGTCGAAGCAAGAATACTTGCCACCCGCCTTCAGCCAATGAAACTGAAGAGTTGCCTTGCATGTTGGGCATGGGAACCTTCCATGAACACAGGAGCCAGAGAAAAGCGCATACGCCGGCAGGTCATGCATCGAGTACTGGTACCAAACATGCATTTTGAAGTCTTTTTGCTAGCTGCATCATATGTCTTGAACCCTTCGTCCCAAGCTTGTTGCAATTCCTCCTTAAGCGGTTGCATGTACACATCCATATTCTTCCCTGGATATTTGGGCCCTGGAATTATCAACGTCAGGAAAATGTTCTTCCTTTTCATAATCTCTGAGGGGGGGAGATTGAGTGGCATGAAAAATACAGGCCAACAACTATATGAGGCTTCCATCAGACCGAAAGGATTGAACCCATCCGTGCCGATGGCGATTTGAGCATGCCTTGCCTCCTCAGCTTTTTCCAAATGTTTTTCATCGAAGTGCTTCCATGCTAAACCATCCGATGGGTGTGTTAACATGTACTTCCAACGTGCATCAAATTCCATTCACTTCCCATATTTGTGCCATGTCATCTATCTGGTTGTCTCTTCCATCACGTAAAGGCGTTGAATTCTTGGTATCACTGGAAGATACTGAAGAACATTTACGGGTATTTTGGTCTGCGTCTTCTCACCTTGACCATTGTCTACCACAACATACCTGGATGACTTGCATTTGGGACAATAGTCTTCGTCCGCATACTCTTTCCTAAATAAAGCACATCCATTCTCACAAGCATATATCTGCTCATAGGGCATCTTAAGTACCTTCAGGATTTTACCCGATTGGTACAGGTTTGCAGGCATAACATGATCTTTGGGTAGAAACCACACAAATAGGGTCATGATCGCATTGTAGCATTCTGTGCCCAAGTTGAATTGTGCCTTCAGAGCCATCACTTGTGAGATGGCATCAAGCTGACAAAGCTCAGTGTGAGCGTGGAGAGGACGTTTTGAAGACTCCAACATCTCATAGAAGGCCTTTGCAGATTCCTCCATCTCATCGTCCTCATCCCACGCATCGTCGAAATCCTGCGCCATGTCTTCGATCCCGGTTTCGTACTCGTCCGTGCGCTGACGGACCACCTCCTCTCTCCTGCGTTCGGCAGACTCGCCATGGAAGGTTCATACCATATAATCAGGCTTAAAATCTCACTTCTGCAAGTGTTTACCCATATACACCTCTGTCGTCTGTTTATAGTTGTCACATCTAACACAGGGGCACTAGGTTTTTCTCTGGCCATTTGCAAACGCCTCTCTCGGAAACTCCTTGGTTTCCATTACCCATTCAGTGGTCATCTCTTTCTTATTAGGGCGAGCAGTGTACATCCACGCACGATCATTGCTCATCTTGTCGCTAGCTACTAAACACAAAATATACAAGTTTGTCAATTTTATTATGTCCATTTTTTATTGTTTTTATCATACATAGCTACTAAACAGCATATGCAATTAACCTACACACTAATAGGCAAAGATAGGTCCTAATCCCACCCGAGTATGTGTAAATTGGGTTCGGTTTCCAATGCTCTGCTCCCGACCCGACGTAGAATTTTGGCAGCACCTCCCCAATGTTCTCCTAATACACATCTCGACAACAAGTCGAGAGGTGTATATCTGGAGAACAACACGGAGGCGCTAACAAATTCCATGTTGGATCGGGACCAGAGCATGCATGGAAAACCGAACCCAATCTACACATACTCGGGCTGTCCATGGATAACGTTGGACAATTCGAAAGAATCACTATAACCCTTTCGAACGGGACACGCATACTGGTTACGCGACTGTATATTGAAACTATCTATAGCTAGCTAGTGTCATCGGCAAAAATGCCGGGACAGAGCAAAGGAAGGGGGGTCAGGAGGATAGGAAGTGTTTTTCTCACCCTCGAGTGCAGGGGAGATCACCGAACGCAAGGGAGGTCGTCGAACACGAGACCTGCGACGGTGGTGCTCGAGGTGAAGGGGGAACAACTGCACATTAAAAACCAAAAAATAACACAAACACTCAGTCCCGATAATTAAGCTAAGTAGTACTAACATCTAATTCTCTGCTCCTCCGGCCTCCTTCTCCTTCTCTCCTCCCGTCCTCCTCCTCATCCTCCTTCTCCTTCTCTCCTCCTCTCCTCCCTCCTCCTTCTGCATCTCTCCTCCTCCTTCTTCTACTTTCCTACTCTTCTCCTCCTCTAGCCTCCTCCTTCTCTCCTCCCAGCCTCCTCATCCTCCTCCTTCTCTCCTCCTCTCCTCCCTCCTCCTTCTCCATCTCTCCTCCTCCTTCTTCTACTTTCCTACTCTTCTCCTACTTCGGCCTCCTCCTTCTCTCCTCCCGGCCACCTCCTTCTCTCCTCCCGGCCTCCTCCTCCTCTTTTTTTCCTTTACATCTTATTTTCATCTTTCCTTTACATTTACTCTTTATTATCCTTTATATTTTCTGCATATTGTAATATACTAGCAACTAACACAAAAATGCACCTTACCAAATGTAAGTAATATATACTAGCAATATACTAGCAATTAACAAAAAAAATTAAAAATAAAATGTACTAAAAATCTAGAACCTAAAATCCTAACACTAACATCCTAACTATTTCATCTATTCCTTTTCTTTTTTTCTAAAATCTAAAATTATAACTAAAACTAACTACAACTAACTAACTAAAACTAACTACGACTAACTAAACTAACAACAATTAACTAAAATACAGAAGAAAAAAAACAAAAAAAAAACAAAAAAAGAGTGAACGAGGGGGCTCAGCGGAGGAGGGCGGCGGCAGCGGCTGGTGGAGGAGGGCCGAGCTGGCGGCGGCGGGTGGAGCCGGGGTAAGGGCGGGGGCGGAACCCGATGAGGGAGGGGGCGGGCGGGGGCAGAATCCGGTGGCGGCGTGGGCGGGAAGGCGACCGGCGGCGGGGGCCAGGGCGAGTGGGAGAGAGAGAGTGTGGCGGCGGCGAGCGTGGGTGGAGAGAGTGAGAGAGTGAAGAGAGAGAGGGTGTGGCCAACACATGTCGGGTTAACGGCAGCGTGGCTTTGCCATCTGCTGACGGACGACAAAGAAACCTTTGTCGTCCGTTAGCAGATGGCAAACACGCGGGTCGTTAGCCAGGCCGAGGTGGGGGGCTGAGGGGGGCCCACAGGGGCTTTGTCGTCTGCCTGTAGATGGCAACGACACCTTTGTCGTCTGCCAAGGTGGAGGCGAACGGCAAATGTCCTGTTTGCCATGAGTCAACCTTTTGCCGTCCGTATTTAGGTCAGCAGACGGCAAAACACCTCTTTGTCGTCTGCCCCGATGAAAAACTGACAGCAAAGAGGTCGACACATGACAAACTGGTGAATTCTAGTAGTGAGGGAGTTTTCAAGTGTGCGAAGGAAGATGATGAACGAAGATCCAGTAGTGTCAAAAGCTCAAGCTTGGGGATGCTCCCATGCACACCCAAGAAATATTCAAGGATACTCAAGCGTCAAAGCTTGGGGATGCCCCCGTGCATCCCCTTCTCCATCAAAATTCATCAGATCGTCCTTCTCCATGCTATATTTTTATCACTTCATATGTTATGTGCTATGATTGGAGCATCTCGCTCTTTACTTTTTAGTTTGTTTAGTTATGTTTGTTGTTCATAATAAGTTGGACCCTAGCATACCTTGTTTGAGAGAGAAACAAACTCCACTTTCACCTAGAACGCTCATAGTTTGCATGCTTATCTTTGTTGACTGTTCTTTACTTTTTCTAGTTGTTGTAATGATTCTCTCTTGCTTTCATGTTTATCTTTAAGAGCTTTTATTTAGGTTGTTACTGCTAGAACTGTTTTGAGTTTTCATGCTTATCTTGTTTAGAGAGTTGGCCTGTTGCACTGAGTGTGTGTCTTAATTTGAGTAGGTAATTGAGGTTCCTATTATAAGTTTAGTAGTAACTTGCAAGTTTTGAGGTGTTGTTTCGAGTAATGTTTGGATTTCTGTGTGCCGAGAGCTCAATCCTATTAGTGATAGGTGTCGTATTTTTGTTCATTGTGCTTACTTTCGAAAGCTACAAAAATTAGTTGACAACTCTAGCTACTAGATGGATCACTAACCTCTGGAGGGGTTGTAATATATAGAGTACAATCACGTTATCATGGGTTGAGGATGCGCAAGGATAACCAAGCCCCCACACACTCCTCCTAGGGGTACTTATCTCTTTTTGAATCTCCTGACTAGATAGAGAGTTACCGATAATAAGTGGATGAGTTCCTTTGAGTAATGCGAGTATTTAATTGTTGGCACTTCCACCATCCATATTTTGCTAGCCTCTTCGGTACCGTGCATTGCCCTTTATCATCTTGAGAGTCTATAACACCCTCAGATCCAGTACAGTAATCACTATAGTGATTCCACTGTTTATGATCATCACTATTGCAAATCAAGCCAGTTCCCACCCTAGTTCTGTCAGATTCCCACCCTGATAAAAAATTTCAAATATTTGTGGCTTATAATATTGCCCCCAAGAAATTGTGGGTGATCATTACTCAACTTGCAATACCAAACCATTTTAACCTTAGTCATTAGAGTAATCACATGTCAAGGATAATTATGGAATCAATGTTGTGGGTTCATCAAAAGTTGTTCTGAAATTTAATATGAAAATGGAAATCATAGCTCAACCAAAATTGTGGAATCTATTTAGAAAATGTCTAGCATTCACAGTGCCATGTTAATATAACAATGGGTTATTATTATTAAAGTTGTTTAATATTAATAAATAAAAATAATAGCTTGCAAGTTATTAACTTGCCAGGGTAATAAAATAAACAAGTGCAATTTTAAATGAAATAAAAATTATGGAAACAATTTTATAAAATGCCTAATAATCAGTAGGCTATATTAAAAGTGAATTAGGGTTTTATTATAATGTTTTTTATTATAAATAAATAAAAACAGTAGAAAAATAGTGGTTTTTAATACCTTTTAAATAAAACAAAATATCAAATGATTCTATAAATCACAAAAACTATTAGTAATAATTCTTTTATATATAACACTAATTTTGGGGCTAGTTCCATGTTTTTACAAATTTGATAAATGGGCTAAATTAAATTAAAACAGAGAACAAAAAAATAACAAAAGAAAAATAAAAATAAATAAAAAGATAAAACCTATAAATCCCGCCCAGGGCGAGGCCCAGCCCCCTCTCTCCTCTCTCTCTCCCCCCTTCCCTCCCCTGTCTCTTCCCCACCCACCCCGCACGGCGACAGTGCCGCCATGGCACTGCTCGGCCAGCCCCCTACCTACTCCCTCTCCCCATCTTACCTGCTCCCCCCCAGTAGAGATAAGGGTTCCCGAGGCCCCTACCTCCTCACCCATCCTCCATTTCTTCCCCTCCCCTCGAGCTAGCGTAGTTTCCTCCTCTCCCGATCGCCCGAGACCTGCAGTGCGCCGCCGCTCCTCACCATGGACAACGGCCTTCCCAGGGCGCGCGAGGATGTCCAAGATCTTCCAAGTCGACGTCCTCTTCACCAGGTGCCACCAATTCAACGTCGGACGCCCTGCAAGCTGCGAATCGATGCCGCCTTCGTCTTCGGCTTCGGCAGGATTCCGGCGTGATTCCGGCCGCCCCACTTCCTCCCCGCGCACGCTGCCCCCCCCCCACGCATTCACTGTGAGCGCTGCCTTCGATTCCCGCCCTCCCTTGCGTCCATTTGCCACCGGTCTGCCCATCCCCCCCCCCCCCCTCCGTTCGTCGCCGCCATGGCCAGAGGCCATGCTCGCCGCTGACCGCCTCCTAGCCGCGCTCGGACTCGCCCTAGAGCCCACCTCCGCCGCTCGCCTTGCAGCCGCCGCCCACGCGCCACGCCCACTCCCCGCCGCGCCCCATGGCCGGATTCACCTCGCCGCTGTGTGAGGATGGCCGCCGGCACGTCAGCACTATTCTGGATAATGTTCTGTTTAAAATAAATAAAATAAATTCAAAATGATTATAAGTAGTTTTAAAAATGATTTAAAATTCAGAAAATCATATAAAATAAACCGTAGCTCGGATTCAAAAACTTTATACATCAAAGTTGCTCAGAAAAATATGCCGGTTAAGAATACGCTATCCGTCCCCTCTAACTTACCGAACATTGACATTCCCCCCTTCGGGCCGTCTGTCGATAATTTCCGGTACCGATAAAAGTTGTCCGGATGAAAAACTTTTGTATACGAAAGTTATTCAGAACGGATCAACGATTACGGATACGATACCCATACCCCCACCACACCCCTTTAACATACCGCACACGAGCTTTTCCCCCCTCCGGGTCGTTTGTCCGATAATCACCCGGAGCTGGTAAAACTTTCCGGATGAATTTATTCTGAACATGAAAGTTGTTCGGAATAGATCAACTAACACGGATACACCCCCCCCCTTATGTTTGTCGGATGTCCACGACACCTCCGGCATGGAACCTTCCCCCACCAGATCATCGGTCCGGTAATCAACCGGTACTGATGAATCATCACCGGATAAATTCCCGCTCCGAGCAAATCACCTAACACTGCGTTAGAGCCCCGTTGTTTTGTATCTGCTATGTCATATATTTGTATTGCTATTATGATTGTGTATTTATTGTTTCTTCCCCCCCCCCTCTTTCTGCCGATAGACGTTGCGACCGCTGCCGATGCTTCCCCCTTTGTTCGACTACTTCGTCGACGACCGTGTACCCCTACCGTCGAGCTACCAGGCAAGCAGTGCCCCATCACCTCTCCCACATATCGCCTATCTGTCTATATTTATCTGTTGCACTAGGCATTTGCTGTTGCTACGATACTGTCCTATTCAAATGCATAGCCTGTCATTGTCGCCCTTTGATGCACCTGCCTTTATCCTATGCTGCCCATTATATTATTTTATTCAGCAGTAAACCCTGCGCATTGTTAGTTAGGATTAGATAGCAGGGCCGTGATCACTCAGGGGAGTGAATGCGGATACGATATTATAACTGCGGCAGGTATGGTTCAATGCAGACGCCCTAGGGAACCTACAACGGCGAGACTCTGCCGAGCCGCTCCGAGTTTGACTTACGAGTGGATGGACTCATATTTCACTCTCGTCGGCTCGGTAGCGTAGTTCCACTGGGATGATACGAGGACGTTTCTCTTTATTTCATTCCGCTGGTGTCTCGGCACCACCGGGGTGATACGAGAATATTCCTCTTCAGTTCATTCCACTGGTTTCTCTGTCGAACCACCTCAAGTGTACCATCGAGAGTGACTCCTCCTGGTTACACTTGATGGTAGGCACCCCGAATCAACTGGTGTCCTTAAAGGTAAGGAGTCGGGCGACCCAACGTTGCCCGCGAGTGGTATTGCGACGGGACGACAGGGAGGGTATGACCAGTGTACCGGTGTGCTTGGCCCCTGATCGTTGGCCGCGAGAGTTACCAGACCACGAAAAGTCAAGCTCTACCAAGAGCACACGCGAGACAAGGTAAGGAGACGGTTCACCTTGTCGGTAACCACATAGCTTTGACGGGATGACAGGGCAGGCACCGATGTACTGGTGGTCCGGGCCGCTGATCGTTGTCCGTTGTGTTGTTAGTCAGACAGCGATCGGTTGTCTGCGAGATAATAATAAAAAAACTAAATGGTTCGGTGGATGACTTGAGAGGCCAAAATGGCTTGTACGCACTACCTACACGTGGGATAAGGAGTATGGGCTCCCCTGCATCGTAGTCTCGTTCGAGGGTCTTTAGACGTCAGCAGTACCGTGGGCTGATCGCCGGGAAGTAGGGTTGTCTTATTTGCTCGAGCAGTGTGGTTTGGATTTGATTATGCTTCGCCGGCCAGTCTCGCACCGTGCAGAAGTACGTTTGGGTTGGGGTCCAAAGCCCGGAGTGCATAGGATATAGTCCGACGGATGACCTCTCTGTTGATTGCTGAAGGATGGGCTACTTTGTGTCGGATAGCTTTGGTGGAGCGTTCCCTAACCCAGTTCCCGCCACCCTGGATATCCGAGCGTCGTAGTGTCACACTAGTGCACCCCTGCAGGGAAGATTAATCTATTCGAATAGTTGTGTCCACGGTAACAGGAAGCTTTATGCCAAAGCTGGACCTTATCACTACAAACTACTACTATTAAACTGTTGTTTTCGGGTTTGCTTTCTCGCAAGGGAGTCGAGGAGGTGATCTCGGAGGCATTGTTACTGGTTAATTAATCAACTTATTATTATGCAATGCTACATCAACTTATCCTGCATTGTTATTATTACTTTCATGTTGTTATCTGCTTAAACTGTTGGCTGGTCTCGTCTTGTGCTTCAAGACTCGTCTGAAGATGCTAGTCTTCGATAGGCCTAGTACCTTCCCTCTTACCCTGGTACTTCTATCGAACAGTCCACTATACACCCTCTTCTTCCATTTTGATACAAGTGCATATTGCTTAGTATCCTGGGTTTATGTCTCGCTGAGTATGCTAGATACTCACCCTTGCTTTATTATTCCCTTTTCGCTTTGCCTGATCGGCCGCTGCAGTCGACGTTGGAGTCTTGGAGTCCAGGAGCAGGAGATCCCCGGTGTCGACCACCGCAACGCGAAGTTCCCCGATGCCGTCTACGATGTCGAGTTCCCCGTTGACCAGGAGTACCTTGGTGGTTCCCAGGCAGGAGGCCTCGCCTTTTCGATCGTGTTGTGTTTGTGCTAGCCTTCTTAAGGCAACCTTGTTTCCTTGTGTCTGTACTCAGATATTGTTGCTTCCGCTAACTTTGTGCTCTCAAGCTATTGTATTCGAGCCCTCGTGGCCCCTGGCTTGTATTATACAGCTTGTTTTATTTTATTTGTAGAGTTGTGTTGTGATATCTCACCGTGAGTCCTTGATATCGATCGTGTACCTTGCGTGTATGATTACTGTACACGGCTTGATTTTGGGGGCGTCACAGAGTCGCTGCAAACTTTGCCGGTGCATCCAAACCCTTGGCATGATACGTTCTGTTATCATAAGCCTCGTTATATCTTCCTCAAAACAGCCACCATACCTACCTATCAAGGCATTTCCATAGCCTTCCCGAAATACATTGCCATGCAACATCCATCTTATAATGACTTGATCTTTCATTGTCATACATGCTTTTGCTTGATCATAGAACCGCATGCTAGTTGGGCCTTGCCCTTATAATTGCCACATGACACGCTAGTATCATTGCATATCCTGCTACATTGACAGAGGCATACATTTGCATACATCATGATTTAGTTTTCAGTTTTCTTTATGTTGAGTACTTCTTGTAAAGTGTGTGATCTTCTACATACTTGTAAAATATAGAGTGTTGCCCTTAAAGTGAGGAAAAGATCCCAAAGAGAACATAAATAAAAGATCCCAAAAGAGGACAAATTAAAAGATCCCAAAGAGGACAAATGAGAGATAAATAGAAAGAGCCAAAGAGGCCACAAAAATAAAATAAAAGAGAAAAAAGAGAAACAAAAAAAGGAAAAAAAGAGAGAAGGGGGCAACACTACTATTCCTTTTGAAAGATCCACACTCGTACTCCAAAGTAATATTTCTACTTCATAGAGAGTTTCATATCATTCATGCATAACTATGTGGGGATCCTGACACTATAGAACTTGGTTTGTATATTCCACTGATGAGCCTCCTCAAATGAGCTCTAGGTCTTCTTGAGAAAGCAACTTGGATGCACCCCCACTAGTTCCATTGGAGAGCTTCCCATAGCTCATATGTGCATCTGTTGCATGGCACTCCCTACTCCTCACATCATATCCATAATTTGGCTTTCTCTCGCCTATGATTTTCCTCATTGATGTGAGCCTTTCACACATTTTTAGTCTTACTTCCCCATCATTATTCTATTTTCAGTCCTAAGTGCCAACTAATCTTGCTCGCGCTCATCCATTGCATGAGTGCTCGAAATCGAAATGGAGAGGATCAGTTTGACTTATACCTGGCCAATGGTCTTGGGACGAGTCATAATAAGATTCCAAAGGAGACTTAAGTGTGAAGTTTTAGTAGATTGAGTTCTCAACCACTACTAGTGTTTTTTATGCTCTAAACCCATCTCCCACTTCTTGCACAAAAAACACCGATTGGAGACATTCGAGTCACGGACAGCGAGAGCTCTTGCACCTTTCTGTTTTTACTTTGCTAGTTTCAATACTAGATATAGACTCTTTATTGTTATTGTCTTGACTTGAATTGCATATATTTATTGTTGTACTTTAAAGTTCAAATCTTTGTTGGTAGCCTGTCACTAAAGAAATTATCTTTGTTGTCATTACTTGCTCGAGGACGAGTAGAAATTAAGCTTGGGGATGTTGATATGTCCCAAACGTATCTATAATTTCTTCTTGTTCCATGCTTATATTGGTGATATTGCTATATGTCTTGCTACACTTTCATACCTTTTACAACATATTTGGACTAACCTAATAATTCAGTGCCTCAGTGCCAGTTTCTGTCTGCTGTTGTCCGTGCATTGCAAGAAAATGTCCAATATTAAAGTGCTCAGAAAAATCCAAAAAAATCATATAAAAAATAAGCGTGACGGAAGACTCCAGAAGGCCGGAGGGGAGCCAGAGGGGCCCACCCCTTAACCAGGCGGGTCCCTGGGCGGCCTAGGGTTGGGTCGCGCCACCTGGCCGCCTGGTCAGGTGGGGGCCCCTGGTGCCCCCCTTTGGCCTATTTATCCCTCCTATTCTGAAAATGCTCGAAAGGACCTCTGTTACGTGATTTTCAGCATTGTTCCGCCTCCGCCGTGATTCCTATCTCGGGATACCCAGAAGACCTGTCCTGGCACCCTGTCGGAGGGAGGAATCACCTCCAGGAGCTCCACTATCGCCATGATCGCTTCCCGGATGTGCAGTGAGTAGTCCCCCTTGGACCATGGGTACATGATCAGTAGCTAGATGATATATTATCTCCAATCTTGTGCTTCCATTCTTAGACCGTGTGAGATGCCCTACATGATTAAGGCAATTTTGTATTAGTTTATGTGTTGCTATGTTGTGTTTGCTCGGATCCGACGGATTATGAGATTATGTTCAGATTGTGATGAGTAATATATTTGGTTTACCTTCTATGTTTTAGTTCTTGAGTGTTCTTGCATGTTCTCCGTTGCTTTTTATTGCTTTGGCCAAGTAGTAGATAGTAACAGGAGCGTTATACATGATTGTGGGTTCATGCCCCCCGATGTCTAGCTTGAGTGACAGAACCATGAGACTAGGGGATGTGTTGTTGCCACCAAGGAGAAATTAGCGGTGCTTGTAACTGCGGTTGCAAGGATTGCTTATATTACGCATAGAGTGTTAATGCAGTTGTCTGTTGCTTTGATCCTACAGTTTGGATGGGGTTCGCAACTTAATACCAGCGAGATGTTCTGGATAGATATCTCAAGATGGATATTAGTGAGTAGATGCTGATGAATAAACGATCTACTCGTTTCGGTGTAATGCCCATACGATTGAGCCTCTAGCTTTCTTGTAGCATAATTAGCATTGCGGTGCGTTTATAATTCTTTCAATTGCCCAGCTGTAATTTGTTCATCCAGCATAGTTGTTTATCGTCTTTTGGGAGAGAGACATCACTAGTGAAAGTCATGGGACCCCGATCCATATTTCTATGATAGTTTACACCGTTCACCTTTACTGCTTTTATTTCCTTTCCATTGCAATCACCACTACTATTTTCACCCTTGTGTTTTGATCCTTTGTAAACAACAAAACCAGAGAGATTGACAACCTCTCTGACTCGTTCGGAGCAAGGTTATTTGTCCTTGCGTGCAAGTCCGCAACAGCCGTCAACTTACGCGCCATATTTCTGACGCCGTTGTCACCTTCTTGTTGCACTTGGAGTCCTACTGGAGACAAACCTTGGTATCTTCACCGAGGGAAATTCACCGTTGTCTACATCTCAACCTTCCACTTGGGCTAGCCAACGAGGAGAACTAACCAGTGCCATCAGCGTATTTCCTTTACCTACAGCAGCTCAAAAATACTTTACAGAGGAACGAGTACAACCTCAACCTCGTGTATCACTCTATGCTTATTCGAGTCCTCATTCAAGGAGATCAACAAAGAAGACAAGAGCAGCCGAAGGATCTGTCGGGTGGTCACTCACAACTACCTCGAGTTATCTTCACTACAACTAAAATACTCACTTGATTGTTTTCCAAGTGAGTCTTCTGATATGGCTCTCGCCCTCAAACTGTCCTAGGCTGCAACAGCACCCTAGAAGCCACGTCCACGAACGTGTAGGTAAGACCCCGCTGATCCTTCGGTCGGGCCGGGACTTGCCACAGTGCGACATCACTCCCGTGTTTACCATGCCCAAGGTATGAAGAAAATCCTGACGGAGGCGTTGGTTCATCAAAACGTTCCGCTGGCGGTATGACGGCATGAGTCTTACTGGCCCCAGCTTCTCCAAGTTTGAGTTGGGGAACTCGAGCTTGATTGGACTACTGAGGTATTTGCCGCTAGCGAATTTACTTAGGCTCGAACCGTCGAGTGCCTCGGGCCCTTTAGTTTAAACATCCCTCACAACTTACTAAAGTCATCATGCGAACAGGTGTTGGCAAAAATACACCTGTAGCCATGTAAAACACGTATGATGGCCCGCTAGAAGCTTCGAGAAGCCCAATATCGACCCGATAGGCCTTCTCAAGATACCTACAGTGGAACCGACGATGAAGCCGAGTTGGAGTACAAGACTGGCATGAAGTCCAAGACTTGGCGTACAAGGCTATGTAGATTAGAAAACCCTAGATGGACTCCTCGAGACCCAGCCTAGTATATAAAGGCTGGGAGGGGAGACTTCTAGGGGCATCGAATAATCACCTCGCAACCTCTGGCCTGAGCAATCTCATCGGAATCCACTGCAGCCTCCACCTTTTCATATAATACATCAAGCAGAAAGTAGGGGTTTTACCGATCGAGAGCCCTGAAGCTGGGTAAATCCATGTCTCATGTTAGCCGATGAGATCACCAACCATGCACTCTTCTTCCTCCCGATCTAACCTGGGGTATCTAACCATGGGATTTGCCGAGGTCCACCCTCGTCAACATATTTTTTGAAGTAATTCTCATAATGATTACTCTACACTCTTCTTAAATGTTACTTATATGGTATGTAGAACTTTACCATCTGCCTTTGTTTTGTATAGACTATAGATGAATTGTTGTCAGCCACATAATATCCATCTGTTGTAATGTTTAGCTTTGATAGCTTCTTGGTAAAAATAGCATGTCTATTTATGGAGCATATTTGGGTGCTAATTTTAGTTTACCTCAAGTTGTGTGCTGGTAAAAGTTGTTTTTTGCCACTATATTATAAGTGCACATCCCTCCCCGAGGACTATATTTCTACATAAGATGCCTTGCTATAAGATGTAGTATGACCCAGCCACCTTCAGATTAGTAATCATATTTGGTGGTCTAAATATTTATATCATATTTGTGGGAATTAGTTTCACACTATAATATCATAAGATGTAATCTTGTGGAAAATCAAACAATCACTTGAGTATCTTGGTATCTGTATTCAAATTTACACAAGATTTTGTTGGCGTTAGTTTTTAATACCATAGTTGATGTTTCCATTACAAAAAAAATCACTCAAAAGTATTTATTTCAGTATTAGTATTCAGAGTTATGTAACTTTGATATGTTGCGGTCGGTTTATATTTTGTAAGATTTTAGCGGATATTGTCTTACACGAATAACATGAAAGTGATCATTTATTCAGTCGATGTTTGAATTTAGGTTTACGCAACACTAATACGTTTAGTTGGTCGATCTTGCCTTCCTATTTTTAGGGTTTGTTTTGTCCAGCAAGATTTAAAAGATATATGAACCTTCACATATTTTGGCATGACTGAACAACAAAGACTCAGTAATGACCAATATATTGTTTTAATTAAATATATTTTCTTCCTTTCACTTAAAAGGTTATGGTCAAATCCATGTGCCAGGAACATATAACTTGGGATGATTTTGCAACCCATAAAATGGAGAGAACACATGGCTTTAGTAGTGAAATGCATAGCTTTTGAGGTAACTTCACCATTCACTTTGATACCCTAGCCCTTCTTTCTGAAAATAAAATATTTTCTTGAATGGTAGATAGGCACAACCAGATCTCATGATCACTTTATTTTCTACTTTGTTTTGTTGCCACACAATTTAGCTTAATGAAACCTTCTCATCTGAATGTTGCCATTCAATTGTTTCACTATCTCATTTCATTGTCTGAATGTTGTGAATAAGCAGAATGAACATGATATCCGGAATCAAATTTGGGCAAATATGAACTACTTGAACTAGACTGACTACTTGGAGAAATTATTGTGAAGCCTTGCTCTTTGCACAACCAGTCGTGCAACATACCCATAGGATATTCTTGGATTTCTATCTGCTTTTACAGACCATGTGCTGATCTTGAGGACATATCTCTTTCCCTAGAATGAATGGTTATGTCTTGGCTGTTTGGCTACTTGGGAAATATTATATAATATGCAAGTTTTAAGGAAGTATACATTATTCAGGTTGATAGAGGTCTTCACATTTCAACTTTTTTTGGTCAATCTTCATATCATGTCAGGATGATCATCTTATATGGCATTAGATTAGTACCCTGGATGGTATGTACATTATACATTGTAGTGGGAGTATACATTTTAGTATGAAATCAGTTTGTACTATCATCCAGGAATTTTTGGGCCTATTGCCGTCAAGGATTGAGTTCCATTCTCCTAATAAGGTATAGGATATGCATCTCTATCTGCCTCAAGAAAAATGTTAAGAGTTGATGTGTGATCTATGCCATGCTTAAACAACTTTCACTTCACTAGCTTTCTTTCAACGCTACTACCTCTTTTTCCCGCAATAAAAACAAGTGAGCAACAAAGGCACATACAAAGATTTTTGACGGGCGTGGCGTGTCGACGCGCCTTTATCTGCTAGTATCAATCACAATGTGCTTAGCTTAGCGATACTGGATAAGATTACTCGGATGTAAGTTGCTGAAATATTATCACAACACACAATGTTGTGTGAGGGATGGAGATGCAATTAATAATCCAAAAGTTGCCAGAGCCACACCACTTCAGCAATAGCGTGGGCCACATAGTAGTATTCAGCCTCAGGAGACGACCTGCATATTGTCAATTAATGCTTGGACGACCATGACACCAAGTTATCACCCAAGAACATGCAATAGCCAGATGTTGATCGATGTGTGTCCAAGAAACCATATTTTATTATTGATGACAATATACATATAGGGGACTAGCTTGCTAAGTGCTACACAGGTAATTATTCGTCCTCTTAAAATCACCGTGTAGGGATCATGTGCTAGACCACAATTGTACTCAAGAATTCGACAAACAACTGAAGATGACGCTAAGTCCTCTTTACAGTTACATCTTGAGTCATAGGAATCCTCGCACTATTAAGAGGGGATCATAAGGTTAAGGTTGAGACTTGCTCAAGTCAGAATAACTAAAACATGTATAATACACATCTCTACAACTCATGAAAATCCATGTAGATGTGTAGGAAATACAATACAGTTCAAAATGAATATTCACTGTGTATGTCGGACCGTCCGGGCTCAGCCCGGACTGTACGGACCGGTCACCGGACCGTCCGGAATAAGCAATCAGAGACCATTGGGTTTTTATGCCCTTGTCGGACCGTCCGGGCTATGCCCGAGCTGTCCAACCAGGTCATCACCCATAGCCTTCACTGGTTGCCTAGCTGTTGACCTCGTCGGACGTCCGGGCTCCATGCCGAACCATCCGGGGTTGTCCTGGACCGTCCGACTTGGTCCTCGGACCGTCCGACAATTGACTTAGCACACCAAAACGGATAATTTCTTGAACAACAATAAATACCCCCACCCACTTCGGGTTAGGGTTAACCACTTCATTTAATTCACTTAAGAACACCAATTGCTCCCTCTCCCTCATCTCCTACACTCAATCCAAGATCCCAGAGAGATTTGAGAGAGTTTTAGTTGGATCTTTCACTCCGTGATAGATCCGTCCCTTCCCCATCTTCTGACCAAAGCAAATCGTGATTTGAGCAAGTCTTGAGTTTTTCCCCATTGATCGTGTTACTCTTGGGGGTTGGACACTCCTAGGCGGGTAGGAGTTCTTCGGAGAGTAATCGACCATTGTGATTACCCTCGTTGAGTTTGTGAGGGTTTGGTGACCACATTTAAGGTCAACCTGTAGTGGTTGGGAATCGCCTTCGTGGTGATATCTCAAGGGGAATAGGGTGAGCCTTCGTGGCGTCGGTGTGCCTTCGTGGTAACACCCACCCCTTCAAATGATGAGTAGCTTTCCTCCAAGGAAGTGAACATCGGGATACATTGTCGTCTTCGCGTCATTTGGTTATCCTTACCTTTTCCCCTTACTATCATTACCTTGTTGTTTATCACCTCACTTGCTACTTTATATTGTGCTTGTTGTTACCTTTACCTAGTCATATCATCATTGCAATTGTTAGGCTCACATTTATATTCCGCGCTATTGCCTAAAATTGCTAAGTAGTAATAATATTTGTAATTGTACCTATTCACCCCTCCCCTCTAGGTCCATCTCGATCCTTTCACCAGTCTACATCTGATTATGTTGTCAAGGAAGTGGGAGCAAAGGAATTCAAATGAAGGCCATGAGCAAGAGTTGTTGTGAGATATTGATGGATGTGAGTGACATGAGATAAATGGGGGTCTTGAGGATCATGCATGAAGAGGCAATATGTTGGACAAAGTAGTAGATGCCAGGTCTAGTAATGGTTAAGTACTAAAGCACACCTATGAGGATATGATACAGAGTTGGATCGATGACTTTGGAATTGGTGGAGGAGAGTTTGGAGCCTGTTTCTACAGGAGTTCTAGCAAGTTGATAGTCAAACATGCTTGCCTTGGCAAGAAGATCAACAATTTGCTCACAAATGAGACATAGATAGTCTCGTAGATGAGTGTGTGACAACTATGCTAAGCAAGTGATGAAGAGACCCAAGGTCAGGCATGGAAATTTCACTTTTTAGGGAGAATGTGACTTTGTGTAGGAAACCATTGGAGGAGGTTGTAATTACAATGTCATCAACGTAGAGTAATAAGTAAGCGGGTCCTAACCATATTTGTGGATGAAAAGTGAGGAATCATAGTGAGAAGAAACAAAGCCATCAAAGTTGATACAAAGGAAATCATTTGAACTAAGTATAAGGTGCCCATTTTAAGTCATACAGGGGTTTGCGAAGAGGACACACAAGGTTTCAAAATTGAGAATCATCAAAACTGTGAGGTTATTGAAAATAAAGAATTTCTTGAAGGAATATATGAGGAAAAACATTATTGATGACTAGTTAGTGAATTGGTTAGGAGGAATAAACATTTCTAATGATGTTTGAGTTCACAAGGGGGGGGGGAGTTTCATCATAGTCGATCTATTGTTGTTGGGCATACACACCTGGTCTTATAACGTGAAAGAGCCAAATCAAAGTTGAATTTGTGTTTCAAACACCACTTGACGAAAAGTACATTGGTGTGTGCTCTACGAGGTACAAAATCCCAAGTGATGTTACATACAAGAGCATCAAATTTTGCATCTGTGACATGTGTCCAATGAGAATTGACAAGAGGTATGGTGGCGACAAGATTGAATTTTTGAGCAGGAAGACGAAATCCTTTTTTTTCTCTAATAGTCATGTAGTGAGCGTTGAAGGGAATGTGAACATAAACATTTGAAGCAGTGGAAGGTGATGCAGCGGAATATTATGAAAAAGGTAAATTTGTGAGTTTGCGAGGAGACATGTGTGGTGTTAGATGTAAGTTGTAACAGCTCGGGATTTCCTCGAATTAGAAATTTGCTAATTTTTTTGCTTTATCGCCGTTGTTTCGTTAATAGTTAATTTGAATTTCATTTTGTTAAATTTGTCAATTGGTGAATAGTACTTCCCCTCTTCTCGTATATGCGTGTTCGGACCCACCAACAATGGCACACGACCTAGTTGCAGTATTCAGGAGTCTTTCGATGGAAATAGCAGCTATCGACATAGGTCGACAATGTGCGAAAACCTAATTTATATATAAGTAGATTAGTTTAACAGATGGTATTTGAGAATTCTTAGTTTGACGTGAAACATGCATGACAATATCATTATATTGTGGTGAGATCGTGATTCAAAAATGAAAGACAACTGTGATGCGACAGGTCTGATCACAATCGAACGACCAAGATTGAGTCGGGGCATTCAAAAATTGAGGCTTATCAATGGGTAACGCTACACGTCAACCAACGGATCTTTTGAAAAGATCCACCGCCTCCCCCACCATTAGATTAGGTGCAATCCAATGGTTAAACTTCAAACTCGTTGTAGATCCCAATTTGAAACAAAGCTCTTGTTGCAAAGAAAAAACAATCTCAAAGCATTGTCGTTTGCACTTCATCGATAAAATCTCATTGGAACACAATCTATGTTGCGGAACTTATTTTCCACAAGGTCTACTTTGCAAACCCGAAGCTGAGGAGGAAAGCCATGGCGCGGTGAAGCTCACGGCAGCCCGACCTCTAGCAACTCTCCGGAGCTTCAGTGCCTCGCCGGCGTCTTCCCGATGCTGCAAACGGAGTGGCTCATGGAACGGATGGCCGGCATCTGCCATGTCCAGGAGATCCATCTCCGGCAACTACCCCGGAACTACGACACCCCCGTCGGCGGCTTCCTATGCTGCAATGCAGCAGCTCATTGCACGGGGTGGCCGGTATCTGCCATGGCAGCTTCGCTCCTCTCTCCTGTACGAAACAGAGATGAAGGAAGGGGAATAAGTGGGGAAAACGTGTGGAGAAGATGGGATAAGGCTGGCTTGGGGGCAGCTGAAACCGAGTTGAAAACACGTGGCGTTCACGCTAGGCGACGGATCGCTCGAAGCTATCAGCAGGGCGATTATAATTGTTCCCCCTTATCAATTTGAGAAATTATTTCTGTCCACTGATGGATCGAACGAGAAACGGTTGTCGCCTGGTACTGACGTCACTTTGATACGTCCAAAATGCATCACTATTTTATATCATAATTTACCACTATTCATTGGTATATTTCACTTTATGATACTTCTCTCATGGTGTTTTGACTTGTTTTACACAGTTCACAACTTTCCGGTGCCGAAATAGCAGACTCAGGAATCAGCGGGGAAAAGTGCACATAGAGTGGAAATACCAGCACATCTCCAAATGACCTAAAAAGTTCAGGGAATTGTTTTTAGAAGAAATAAGGAGGGCTCGCAAAAGACCAGCCTGAGGGGTGGCACCAGGCCACCAGGCGGCCTGGGTGTGCGGCCAGCCCCTAGGCCGCGCCAGGTGGCCACCTGGTTGGGGGGACCACCCCCGGGGCTCTCCTTCGGCATACATACTCTCCGAAACCTAATTCTTCTAGGGGGCAAGTTAGATCAGAAGTTTCGTCGCCGCTCCAAGGCGGAAACCACCAGAGAAGGAAAGACCTTTCCGGCGGGCAGATTCCGCCGAGGAGAACTCCTCCTGGAGGGGGAGATCATTCTCATCATCATCACCATCGTCACGAGCATCATCGAGATCATCATCACCATCATCCCCAACATCAGCACCATCTCCATCTTCATCCCATCTCACTTCATCATTGCAATCTGTGTCGTACCTTGCGCTATTCATCCCCTCTACTTTACCGGTGTTGATTACTCCTTTGTGGTGAATACTGTTAAGTTTTGTTGGAGAATTATTGTGATGACCATATTGTTCACCATACACTTATCACATCTGATCATGATCTCTTTTATGTCTTGTGAGTAGTTACTTTAGTTCTTGAGGACATGGGAGAAGTCTTGTTGTTAGTAGTCATATGATGTTGAAGTAATGTATTGGTTTGATATTTAAATTGTAGTGTCATTTTTCTAGTGGTGCTATGTGAACGTCGACTATATAGCACTTCACCTTTTTAAGGACCTAGGGGAATGCACTTTGTATAAAGGATGCTTATAGAAACCTGAACCCCAGTTCACACACTTTTGCACAAGGGAGTGTTGGATCCTAAAATTTATTGCTACGGTTAGGTTTTAACTTAATTTCTCTCTTGTATTTCCAGATGCTTGGAAGAGGTTTAATCGTAAGAGTGCACTTGTCTTAGTCTAGGCGGTATGCTAGCATAGGTCCACCCACACAACACTTATCCAAATGTGACGCCCCCAAAATCAAGCTGTGCACAGTAATCATCCACGCAGGATACACGACCGAAATCAGGGTGCCACGATGATAATATCACAGCACAACACTAAACACAAAAGGATAAACCAATATATTACAAGATAAGAGGGTCGCACGGACCCGAATACAAAGTTATACAAACCACAATATCTGAGTACAGACATAGTTAGTCAAGTTTTGCCTTAAGAAGGCTAGCACAAATACCATCAGAGATACAGATCGAAAAGGCGAGGCCTCCTGCCTGGGAGCCTCCGAAACTACTCCTGTTCTGCGGGGAACTCGAAGTCGTAGTAGTCGCCTCCGGGGTACTCCTGCTCCTGGGCTCCAACATCGACTGCAGCGGTCGATCAAGCAAAACAAAGAGGGGGAATAAAGCAAAGGTGATTATCTAGCATACCCGCGAGTCTTACGTCCGCTACTAAGCAATTATGCATTGTAACAATGGAAAGAAGAGGTTGTATATAGTGGACTGAAAGACGGAAATCCAGAACAAGGGTAAGAAGCTAGGCCTATCGAAGACTAGCATCTTCCGATGAGTCTTGAAGAACAAGAAGAGAACAACCAACAGTTTATATAAAGCATAAAGTAACAATGCAGCAGAAGTTGTTGCAGCATTGTATAATAGTAAGTTGTAATAATTAGCAATGCCTCCGAGATCACCTCCTCGACTCCCTAGAGAGGAAGCAAGCTTGGAACCAACAATTTAATAATAGTAGTTTGTAGTAGTAGGCTCTGGCTTCAGCATAAAGCGTCCTGTTACCGTGGACACGGTTATTCAAATAGATTGGTCTTCCCTTCAGGGGTGCACTTCTATTACACTAAAACGCACGGATTTCTAGGGTGGCGGGCACCTTGTTAGGGAACACTCCACTGAGGCTATCCGACACTCCATAGCCCATCTTTCAAACTCAACAGAGAGGTCATCCGTCGGTCTAAATCCTAAGTATGTCGGGCTTTGGACCCCAACCCTAACGTACTCCTGCATGGTGCGAGACTGGCTGGTGAAGCATAATCAAATCCAAACCACACTGCTCGAGCAAATAAGACAACACCACTTCTCGGCAATCAGCCCGCGGTACTGCTGACGTCTGAAGAGTCTTCGAACGAGTCTACGAAGTAGAGGAGCCCATACTCATTATCCCATGTGTAGGCAGCGCGTACAAGCCATTTGGGCCTCTCAAGTCATCCAACGAACCATTTAGTATTTTATTTTTATCTCGCAGACAACCATTATCGTTGTTTGACTAACAACACAACGTACAACGAATAGCAGCCAGGACCACCAGTACATCGGTGGCTGCCCTATCGTCCCATCAAAGCTATGCGGTTACTGTCAAGGTGAACCGTCTCCTTACCTTGTCTCGCGTGTGCTCCTGGAGGAGCTCGACTTTCGTGGTTTGGTAACTCTCGCGGCCAATGATCAGGGGCCAAGCACACCGGTACACTGGTCGTACCCTCCCTGTCGTCCCGTCACAATACCACTTGCGGGCACCGTTGGGTCGCCCGACGCTTACCTCCAAGGACAACCGTTACTCAGGTACCTAGAGCGGCTATACAGAGTCAGCAACGAGTGGAGTACAAGGATTACTCCTCGATAGCTCACAATTGATGATGGCTCGACAGAGCCGAGCTAGGGGCCTTAGGCGGTGTCTGCAATGTACCGTACCTGTGACAGTTATATAAAATATATCCGCGTCACTCCCAGAGTGATCACGACCCGCTATTCTAAACCTAGCTAACAATGCGCAGGGTTTACTGCTGAGTAATAATATTTATATAACAGGCTGCATAGGATAACGGAAGGTACATCAAGGGGCGACAAAGACAGGCTATGCAATTGAATAGGTAAGAATCATAGCAGCAATAGTTATTCCTTGTGCAAGAAATATACGGAAAGATAGGCGATATCTGGGGAAGAGAATGGATCTGCTTGCCTGGAAGCTCGACGGTAGGCGTACGGTCGTTGACGACGTAGTCGTACCCAGCAGCGGTGTAGTCGACGGCAGCCTCGGGGTCTACCGAAGAACATAAGGGGGAATAAACACAGTAAATACAAAGCAATCATAACAAACAAATGCATGGCATGATGTATGCAATGTTAACGGTGATCTAACGCAGTGCAATGCTCGTTGCTCGGAGCGGAAATTCATCCGGGGATGAACTGTCAGCTCCGGGTGGTTATCGACAGATGAACCGGAGGGGAAGGTTCCATGTCTGCATTGTTAGAGACACCTGAAAGACATGTCGATAATGTATCCGTGCTAGTTGATCCATTACGAGCAACTTTCATGTTAAGCGCAAATTCATCCGGCAGGTTTTTATCCGCATCGGGAATTACATCGACGGACGGCCCGGAGGGGGAATGTCGATGCTCGGTAAGTTAGAGGGGGATGGTAGACATACGGATAGTGTATTCGTAATCGTTATATTTTTTTGATCAATTTTCATGTATAAAGTTTTTGAATCTGAGTTGCGGTTTAAAAGATATTCAAATTCAAAGTTAAAATCATTTTAAAAAGAACTTCTGGATTTCTTTTTATTATTAAATCAACATTATCCATAACATTATCCAAAACAGTGCCTGACAGGTGGGACCCACATGTCAGCCTTTGTTTATTAATAAATCTTTTATTTAAATTAAACTGACTAGTGGAGCCCAACAGTCAGAGACACATGTGCTAATTTAATCAACTTAATTATGTTTAATGGCCTGGGACCCAGCTGTAAGTGACTAGGGGGGTTAATTTTCTGTTAACTTAACAATGGGATTAGCCGGGGTGGGTCCACTGTCAGTGGGGTTAGGGGGTGGGGCCACTGGTCAGTGGGTCATTAACACTAATGACACCACTGACAGGCGGGACCCGCAGGTCAGCCTCACCGGGACCCTTATCCTCTACATGCCCACAGGGGAGGTGGGGGAGGCCGGCAGGGGCCCTGGCCACGGCGGTGCCGCCACAGCGACGGGAGCAGGTGGGGGAGGTGATGGGAGCAGGTAGGAGGGGGAGGGGGGTCGAGTGGGCTGTCGCCCAAGGCGCGACAATTAGTTTATTTTCCATTTTTCACTTTTATTCCTTTCTGTTGTTTTCTTTTACACATTTAAATAAATGCCTCTGCATTTTTGTAAAATGTTCTTGGTGTTTGTATATTAGTGATACACCCCACCTTAGTGTTATAAAAGGTGTGGGCACAAAACAAAATCATTGAGTATTTTAGTTAAATATTAAATGATTAAAATGGGCCAATTGAGCTACTGTTATAATTGTTTACATTCTTCTATAGCTTTATAAATTCTCAAAGTTGGTCCAACATGATCCTATGATTTTGTACAATTAACAAAATTGTTCCCATGATTTTTGATCAAGGTTTAATTTGCCACAAGTTTTCTATCCACATAGAAAAAGATTTTGACTTTGGGTTTGATTCCAAGTGATCATGCACATGGGGCCTTGGTTGTTGACCACCCCACATCAAGGTTTTGATTAAGATCGACAAAAAGTTTGAGTAAGGTCAGGGGGTCAACAGTGATAATCAACAGTGATGATGATTACTGTTACAGACAACTGAGGGTGTTACAAATCTCCCCCACTACAAGAATTATCGTCCCGAGAATTTAGGTGGTAGCGGGAAAAAGATCGGGGTATTCTTCACGAAGGCGATCTTCGCGTTCCCAAGTGGCTTCATCTTCAGAATGATTCGACCACTAAACTTTGAGGAACTTGATTGCCTTGTTGCGAGTTTTGCGTTTCAACTGATTAACAATGTGGCTCGGATGTTCTTGATAAGTCAAGTCTTGCTGCATCTCGATCATATCATGTTCCACTTCTCGGTTAGGGTCCTTGAAGCAGCGTCAGAGTTGCGACACGTGAAAGACATCATGGACTGGGGAGAGGTCCGGTGGCAATTCCAATCGGTATGCCACTGGTCCACTCCTGGAAAGGATACGGAACGGGACAATGTAGCGAGGAGCTAACTTGCCTTTGACTCCGAAACGATGAGTGCCTTTCATGGGAGTGACACGAAGATAAGCTTGTTCACCGGGTTGATAGACCATTTCCTTGTGCTTGCGGTCATAGTTGCTTTTCTGGCGGGACTGAGCAGCTTTAAAATGTTCACGGATAACGCGAACTTGATCCTCTGCATGTTGGATAATATCCGTACCAATGAGGGGTCGGTCTCCAGTTTCTGACCAATTTAGAGGGGTTCGACACTTACGTCCATAAAGAACTTCAAAGGGTGCCATCTTTAGACTAGCTTGGTAGCTACTATTGTACGAGAATTCAGCAAATGGAAGAGATTCCTCCCATTTCTTACCGAATGAGATGACACAAGCTCGAAGCATATCTTCAAGCACTTGATTGACTCGTTCAACTTGTCCTTGCGACTGGGGGTGATAAGCGGTGCTGAAATTCAGATGAGTGCCCATAGCTTCTTGGAAACTATCCCAAAATCTTGAGGTGAAAATGTTGCCACGGTCTGAACTGATCTCCAACGGAATACCATGGAGGGATACAATTCTGGAAACATACAAGTCTGCTAACTGACTAGCAGAGATCGTCTCCTTGACTGGCAGAAAGTGGGCAACCTTGGAGAATCGGTCGATGACGACAAAGATGGCATCATGACCTTTCTGCGATCTGGGAAAACCAGTGACAAAGTACATTTCAATCGTGTCCCACTTCCATTCAGGAATATAAAGCGGTTGCAAAATCCCAACAAGTCTTTGATGTTCTGCTTTGACGCGATGGCAAACGTCACACTCATCAACATAACGAGCGATGTCTTGCTTCATGTTAGACCACCAGTACCGCTGACGAAGGTCTTGGTACATCTTGGTACTACTAGGGTGAATCGACAAGGGAGTATCATGCGCTTCCTTCATGATGCGCGGGGTCAAGTTTAGATTGGGCTTACTTATAGGGACCACCAAATGTTTATGGAAGTACAACATACCATCATCAGCAACAGTGAAGGATGGTGCCTTCCCTCTAGTGATATCCCTTTTAATATTCCCAACATCAGAGTCACATGTTTGTATCCACTTGATGGTGTCGTCGAGATCCGGTTCCACAACCAGGTTATTTACATGACCCTGAGGAACAATCTCGAGGTTCGGCCTTCGAAGCTCTTCATACAGAGGCAGTTGTGGTACTTGAACTTCAAGTTCACTACAGTAGGCTTTGCGGCTCAAGGCATCGGCCATCACATTATGTTTGCCAGGGGTGTAATGAATATCCATGTTGAAATCGGCTATTGTCTCGAGCCATCTTTGTTGGCGGAGATTCAGGCCTGGCTGACTAAACAAGTACTTCAGGCTTTGGTGATCGGTGTAGATCTCGCAACGATTACCAACGAGGTAATGTCACCACAGCTTCAATGCATAAATTACTGCTGCCAATTCGAGATTGTGGGTTGGATAGTTTTCTTCATGAGAACGCAACTGACGAGATCCATAAGCAATCACCTTGCGCTCTTGCATTAGGACACAGCCTAATCCTTGACGATACGCATCGCAATATATCACTAAGTCCTTCTGGGTATCGGGGGGGAGCAAGCACCGGAGGAGAAGTGAGCTTGTCCTTGAGAGCTTGGAAACTTTCCTGACATTTGTCTGTCCACTCGAACTTGACACCCTTGTGAAGCATATTTGTCAGAGGCTTGGCAATCTTGGAGAAGTTCTTAATGAAACGGCGGCAATAGCTGGCGAGTCTGAGGAAACTTCTGACTTGCTTGACAGTCTTGGGAGGAGTCCAGTCAAGAATAGCCTGAATACGTTCTGGTTTGACGGCAATGCCATCCTTCGAAATCACATGACCAAGGTAGGTTACTTCGGGAAGCCACAACTCACACTTAGAATACTTAGCATAGAGTTTGTGTTCTTGAAGCTTTGCCAGTATAAGACGCGGGTGTTCAGCATGTTCTTCCTTATTCTTGGAGTATACCAAGATATCATCCAGATAAACCACGACGAACTTGTCGAGATATTCCATGAATATATAGTTCATCAATTGGGAGAAAGTGGCCGGAGCATTGGTTAGGCCAAAGGACATGATGGTGTACTCGTATGAACCATAACGAGTAATGAAAGCGGTCTTCGGAATGTCCTCTTCAAGGACCCGGATTTGGTGATAACCCAACCTCAAGTCGAGTTTAGAAAACACCTTTGATCCGGCAAGTTGATCATACAAATCGTTGATCCGGCGAAGTGGATATTTGTTCTGGATGGTGGCTTGGTTGATAGGTCGGTAATCTTGGACCAAACGGTTTGTATCATCACTTTTCTTGACAAAAAGCGAAGGCGCTCCCCAGGCAGAGGAACTGGGGCGAATGAATCCTTTCTGAAGTGCCTTGTCGATTTCCTCCTTAAGTTCAAGGAGTTCATGTGGTGGCATCTTGTAAGGACGCTTGGCAATAGGGACGGTGTCTGGCTTCAAGTCGATGACGAATTCCACCTCTCTAGTTGGGGGTATTCCCGGCATTTCTTCTGGGAAGACGTCGGGAAAATCGTGAACGACCAGAACATTCTCAATTCCTTCCAGAGGTGAGACATTCAAAGCGTTCATCATAAAGATCTGCGTTTCAGCATCTCGGGTAATTCGGGTGGTGTGGTTAACAATATCGCCGGAGGGGTGAAAAAGTTGGACAGACTTGGTGCCACAATACAGTGCAGCATCGTGAACTTTCAACCAATCCATGTCGAGAATAAGATCGATGGTGGGGATTTTCAGAATGTGTGGAGAAACCATGAATTCTATTCCTTCGATATTGACAGTGAGGTCGGGTGCTACCATGTCCACATGTCATTGGCCCCCGGGAGTCCTGACGGCTAAGGGGGTATGCATCTTTTGGTGTGGTATGCCATGATTAAATGCAAATGCTCCAGACATGAATGAATGTGATGCTCCTGAATCAAATAAAACAGTAGCGGGTATGGAATTAACGAGAAGGGTACCCATCACGGTAGCGGGTTGATTCTAAGCTTCCTCAACATCAATGTTATAAGCATGGCCACGAGCATGAGCAGCATACCCATTATTATAATTGGGGGTCCTGTTGTTGCCACGACCATTTCCGCGGCCAGCAGGATGAACTACCAGTTGATTACGCTTCTGGGGGCACTCTCGGGAAAAGTGTCTAGGTTGACGGCACGTGAAGCATAACCCATCCTGAGGACGAAGGGGTGCAGCAGTGGGTGGGGCAGGTAGAGCTCTTGGCGTCGGCGGTGCAGGTAGACGGGGTGCAGCATATGAAGGCCTTGGAGCAGGGGCAGGTGATTGGGTCACACTGTGAGGGAACCAGATACGACGCTTCTGGGTTGCGCTTGAAGATGAGCCAACGTCACGATAGCGTTTCTGCGAGTCTTTGAGCTCCATCTAGGCAGTCTCAACGGTGATAGCCTTGTTCACCATGGTGGCGAAGTTGGCAAAGTCATGAACGGCAAGAGCGAGCCTGAGGTCTACATTGAGTCCACGGCGGAACTTCTGTTGCTTGCAGGCATCAGTGGTGATCTCCTCTTTCGCATAGCGAGAGAGGTTGAGGAACTCACGCTGATAAGCTTCAACTGTCATGTTGCCCTGAGTGAGGTTGCGGAATTCTTCGCGCTTGCGATCCATGATCCCCTGAGGAATGTAGCGGGCACGGAAAGCAGTCTAGAATTCATCCCAGGTGACGACTTCCCCAATTGGAAGTGAACGCTTGTGGGTGCTCCACCACTGAGCAGCGGCGCCTTTCAGGTGATAGGACGCAAAGTTCACATAGTCAGCTGGATTGACATTAGCAGACTCCAGCTCGTGAGTGATGTCGCGAAGCCAGTCATCAGCATCCAATGGCTGAACAGAATTGCGGAACATAGTGGGGTTGAGGCGGGTGAATTCGTGCAGAGTCACTGTGGTATGCTGATGGTGGTGCCCATATTGGTTCGGCTGTGGGAACCGAGCCATGACATTCTCCATGAAATGACGGTTCAGCTCGAACTGTGCATCATCGCGGCCATGTAATCTAGCGGCGGAGGTGGGTCGTTGGCAGCACATCCACGACCACGACCACGACCGGCCATCCTGCTAATATTTAACAGGGGTATTTCAGCGATGACAAATTAGCGAAGTGCTGGAAACAAACATGAGGAAATGCGACAACAAAGAAGAGGCGCGGATATATAGGAGTAGTCATATAAGACATACACATCCACGCACAGTGTCAATCAGAAATCGGGCAGCATAACATCGCAGAAATTAAGGAAAAAGGACTCAGTAGGCGGCGCGCAGACCACGGTAAGGGATACACGACGCGACATAGCTTCCGTTGTGTCAATTACGCCGCAAGAAAACTATGGGCCACAGGAATTTGTGCCAGAGAACGCGTGGTCAGCCCTGAATGAGAAAGGGGATCCGCGGTCCGGGATCTAGGTCAGAACTCCCGCGACACGACTCAAATAGGGGGGTAAGCACCAGAACGTCGGGTGGAATCAAGAGAACGTGATCCTAATGTCAGAGTTAGCAAACCTTACCAGCAAGGATAAGAGAGCAGAGTCCAGAACATAGGTACGGAGAAAAGGATCATAATACCATAGATATCACACGTAGTGACATCGATGTGGGCCCGTAAGCCAACATTAAGTTAGCAAAACAGTTTTTCAACACTAGACTCAACTTCGACCAGGTAGTGGTTGGGTGGCTTCCTACAAGCATTCGGCTCTGATACCAACTTGTGATGCCCCCAAAATCAACCCGTGTACAGTAATCATCCACGCAGGATACACGACCGAAATCAGGGTGCCACGATGATAATATCACAGCACAACACTAAACACAAAAGGATAAACCAATATATTACAAGATAAGGGGGTCGCACGGACCCGAATACAAAGTTATACAAACCACAATATCCGAGTACAGACATAGTTAGTCAAGTTTTGCCTTAAGAAGGCTAGCACAAATACCATGAGAGATACAGATCGAAAAGGCGACGCCTCCTGCCTGGGAGCCTTCGAAAATACTCCTGGTCTGCGGGGAACTCGACGTCGTAGTAGTCGCCTCCGGGGTACTCCTGCGCCTGGGCTCCAACGTCGACTGCAGCGGCCGATCAGGAAAAACAAAGAGGGGGAATAAAGCAAAGGTGAGTATCTAGCATACCCGCGAGTCTTACGTTCGCTACTAAGCAATTATGCATTGTAACAACGGAAAGAAGAGGTTGTATATAGTGGACTGAAAGACAAAAATCCAGAACAAGGGTAAGAAGCTAGGCCTATCAAAGACTAGAATCTTCCGACGAGTCTTGAAGCACAAGAAGAGAACAACCAACAGTTTATATAAACCATAAAGTAACAATGCA
>JGI20283J15916_100010_pt1 | contig 35938 bp, 29 predicted proteins | sample Plalitdecfosmids_FD_15916 | JGI IMG/M metagenome (IMG submission 15916) | reverse complement strand
ACCGGCGACCGACGATGCATGGCCCAGGCTTCCGCTTGGTTCAAAGAGTGTTCGGAAAACCACAAGCGCTGCAATCAGCGTTTCGATATCCATACGGTAGAAACGCTACCATCACGCTTGCTCGCGGTTAGTCCGCTGAAAGTGAAGATCGTTACCACGGCACACAGATCGAACTCAAATGTCCCAGTGTATATGACGGTTAGCCACAAGTGGCGGAGTCAAATGCCGAAGCTGCTGCGATGTAATTTCAAGAAGTTAGAGCGGGGTGTCAACGTATCCGAGCTGCCGCAGCTATTCCAGGACGCCTTTAATTTGGCTAGGGCGTTACAAATACCTTATGTCTGGATTGATGCTCTTTGCATCATACAAGATGACGAGACTGATAAGGCATCCGAAATATCCAAAATGGATCACATTTATCAGAATGCCGTCCTCAACATTGGCGCGACTGGAGCCGCCGATGCTGCACGGCCACCAGCAGACCGCGACTTGGTGCCTGACAGTATGGTCAAGGGCAAGGGCGAAAGCGAGATGCGCGATCATAGCAATATCGCTCGCAGCACCGATGTTCCAAATAAGTCTCTTTTAAGAGATGAAGGCAGAACAAACGCGGAAAGGTGTGACTTACCGGGCTTCGTTACTGAACATGTACAACCACACGGACTGCGCCAAGGCTTATTCGCAGACCGAGACCCCCTACTTTATTCTCCACTTGCTATTACAGTCAAGACAAGAGGGAAAGAGTACAATTGTATCGTTTATGATAGCTCTCACGCGGATGACTTCTACGACAGTGCTCTCTTCAAGCGTGGATGGGTGTTACAGGAACGACTCCTTAGTCCTAGATCGCTTTTCTTTGGCCAACAGATGGTCTGGGAATGTTCCGAACTAGTCGCATGCGAAACATTTCCATTCGGATTTCCACTGAGTCTTATGGAACACAACGTTCGCTTGGGAAAGATCCTTGTCGAGTGCAGCGAGGGTTCCAGGCAATCTGCGCAATACACAGCTTGGCGAGAAATTGTCAAAGCATTTACTAGGTGTCAGCTCACGTACGAGTTGGATTGTTTCCCTGCCCTATCAGGTCTTGCACACAATTTCCAGGCTTCCCTTCAGGATGAGTACTATGCTGGGCTATGGAAGGACGACTTTATACCAGGCTTATGCTGGTTCCACGCCGAACAAGAGTTTGGCAGATCGCGATATCCTCCGTTCCCTAGCGACTATCGAGGTAAGCTTACTGTCCATAATCCTGCTTCTGTGCCACCTCTAATATAATCAGCACCATCGTGGTCCTGGGCCTCCGTAAAGTTTCCCATTGGTTTCATCGATAACAACAAGCTTGTGGGCGATGAAAACGCCGAGTATACAGCTATTGGACGGCTTGAAGAAATTGACGTTACACCGTCTGGCTCTGACCCTTTTGGCTGCATCTCATCCGCTCGTCTCCGGATCTCTGGCCATCTCCGCAAAGCAATCCGACAGGCATCAGAACGCGACATTAGACCCTATTCATACACCGATCAAAGTGCACGGTACGAGTGGTTTGACACCGGCCATGAAGGGCAGAATTTCGAGATTCGAGACATGAGCACTGCTTACTTCCTTCTGCTTGCGCATCGAGAATGGGCGTGGATGCTAGACATTAGCAACAAGTCTGTCCAGGTTGAAAAGCTCACAGGCATCATTGTCGAACCCGTTGACGATGACAGAACAGTGTGGCGCAGGATCGGGCTGTTCGATCATCCTCGTGGTGACGGGTGGATAGGGCATGACTGCAGTCCAGGCTATCCCGAATTCCAGGACTGGGACCCAGAGAACTATGAGAGGCATACAATCACGATCGTCTAGACAGGTTGCATTTACATATCAATCGAAAGAAGAGTATCGTGAATGTGAACACTTTTGCCATTTCACAATGCAAACATGCTAAACTACATCGATATTAACCCGTCTTTTTCCCAAACGCCCTAACCATGCTCAAGAAACACATGCACTCATAGTAACGTACAAGCAAAAGAGATCAGCGGCGTTCAATCGCTACTCCGCCTATGCTTCTTACTCTTCTTCTCCTTCTTCTTCTGCGACTCTTGAACGACCTCTTCCACCTCCTCAACAGCGTCCACATCCTGCATCTCCACGTCATCCATCTGAACATCGCCATCGACGTCCTCATCTTCCTCCTCTTCTTCTTCAGACTCAGACTCGGAGTCTGAATCGCGCTTCTCGCGAACACCGTTGGAGATAGCCTCATTGACCTCCTCCGCGACGTTCTTGAGCGGATCCCTGATCTTGACCGGCGCCAGCACGTCAAACGCACCCGTACCGATACCACCCAGTCTACCGACAACAATACGTGCGCTGGGGTTCTTGAGCTCATCCCAGTCGCGCTCCATGACGGCGTCCTTGAGGAAACCGACGGTGGTTTCGAAACTCATCTTCATAAAGGGACTGACATTGCCCTTCATGCCGATACGGTTGAAGGGTGTGAAGCCACCGCCCTTCGTCATGGTGTCGGCGATGAGGTTGAGATGGCGTTGGTCGACGGAGATACCGTGACCTGAGAAGACGCCGTGCATTTCTTTGACGATGGTCGCGCGGGCGGCTTCCACACCGTAGAGGTGCAGCATGGCGACGATGTCGTTGGTCATGGTGCGGTTCACGTCGATGATGTGAGCGTACTCGCGCATGGCGATCAGGTTGGAGCCTTCGGTGTTGATGACACCATCTGCATCTGAGTATTGAGCGGCGGTGATACCGGGGATGACGTGGATGGTGGCGAAGTTGGCAGCGTCTTCTACGTGGTGCAGCATGAGCAGCTTGGGAGTCGATGCCTCGAACTCAAACGTGATCTCGCAGAAAGCTCCCTTGCGGTCGTCGAAGGTGAAGTCGTGGATGTGTTCGTTGTTGTGGCAGACGCGGTCGTGGCGGATGTCCGAGGATTCGTCAGTGGGTACGAGTGTACCCTCGTCCTCGTCGTCAGAATTGAGTTCCGGGGTAGCTGCGCGCGAGGGCTTGGGGCTGCCACCGTAGGTCTCGTCCTCGTCGTTGATCTCGTCTTCCCGATCAAGGTTGTCGTTGACTGCCTGTTCCTCCTCTTCTGGCTCTTCGTAAGCCACGCTGTCTTCACGTCGGCCGCGGTCCTTGGCGTGAGTGGTGTCGTTGTCACCCTCGCCGTCGTCACTGTCATCGTCCTCTGCACCGCCTTCCCGTCCCGCGCGGAAGGTCTCCTCTGACTCGTCAACTGTTTGCTCTCCGCTTCTACCAGTCTTCTCGCCGATAGTTGGGATGGCAGCCGACTTCGCCGTTGACAAGGATTTGTTCGCAGCCTTCTTCTTGAGGTCGGCCTTGACGATCTTCTGGAGACGCGGGCAGAACTTCTGCTCGATGGACTCGGCAACGTCACGAACCTTGATAGCGTACTCCTTGGTGTACTCCTTCGCCGGGTAGAAGTCCAAGCGGATCTTGTAGCTCCTGGCCTGATTATGTTCGCGACCGGGACCAGTGGTCTCAGTCACAGTGACCTTGTCGAGCACAGCCGAGAGTGGCAGACGACTGATACTCTTGGCGAATTTGTCGTTATCTGATTTGGAAAGCTCGGGATGGGGATATAGTTGCATCGAAGGGGTAGAGATGTTCGCACTAGCAGTCATAACGATTTCTCGTAGACGGGGAATACCGAGTGTGACGTTCTTCGCAGAGTGACCAGCCAAATGGAAAGTGTTCAGCGTCATCTGTGTTGAGGGTTCACCAATAGATTGGCCAGCAACGACACCGACAGCCTCGCCAGGCTCGACCAGGGACCGCAGGTACTTGAGGTCAAGCATTTGCTCAAAGGTACGCTTGAGGATCTCGCCCTCCTCGTCCTTCTTCTTGTTCTTGAGCAGCTTGTCGGGGTTTTGATCACAGTACTATGATTGTTAGCATCTAAAAGTCAATTAGAACGAAGTCACTTACGTCGCGCTTAGCCTGCAAGAACAGTTCTGAAGTACTACCACTATGCCTCGATGGCGTGTAAACTGCAGTAACAGGGTCCATTGCAGCCACATCACCCTTCCTAGCCTTCTTCGCCGCCTTCTTATTGTGCTCAACTGCTTCAGCACTTGAAACCTTCGGGTAGGCTTCAGCAGTGTGGAGGGATTGGGCTAGCGAGTAGAAGTTCTCCGCCTGGAACTTGAAGTCGTTGAGATACTTCTGCTTGGTTGTGTCGAGACCATCTTCACCGTACAGGAATTGGACCATGGTACCATCTGAGTCGCGGACAGAGGTGTCGTATTCGACCTTGAGACCTTCCATACCCTTAATGATACATCTTTGCAGATAACCGGAGCGCGAAGTCTTGACAGCGGTATCAATAAGACCTTCTCGACCAGCCATCATATGGAAGTAGTACTCTTGTGGCCGGATACCAGTCAAGAAACGGTTGACAATGTAACCACCAGCGCGTACGCTCGTCTCGAAAGGCTTGAAACATGGCAGTGTCTTACCAGAAATCATGACTGGAACTCTTCGGCCTTCCAGAACTTGCTGACCGAGGTTACATGAAATCTGGTTGGCGTTGACCATACTACCCTTAGCTCCGGAACCTGTCATGGCTTGCATTTGGTTCTTGGGGAATGGCTTGATGAGCTTATCAGGTAAGCAGGCTGAGGTGACCGCAGAGGAAATCTTGCCGTTGGCAGTGTTGGTGAGCAGATCCAGACCGTGCTGCTTGGTGTCATCTCGTAGCACGGATTCAAGTCGTCGCCGTAGTTCCGGGTTCATGGGGTCAATCTTCTCCGCATCCATGGTGACGTACTTGGAGGCGACCTCGAACCCAACCTTCTCCGCTTTACGGAGCTCTTCCAGCCTGGCACGATCTCCCTCCTCTGTGAGAATTAGATCCTGGACACCGCAAGAGAAGGCGCGCATGTGAAGCATCTTGGTAAGCAGCCGTCCGATGATACTGAGGGCTCGACCAGCAATCGTCTCTCCGTAAGCCTCGTAGATGCCGTTGATGAGACCACCCGCGGCAGGTCCGATTTGACCCTTGTCCATGATACCGGAAAGCAGTTGGCCATCTTTGACAATGACAAATTGCTCCTCGACGTGAACACCCCAGAGTTTGCCATTTGTTGACGATTTGGATGTGAGCGTCAGTTCTTGGTATTCTGCGGGCTTGATGTTCTTCAAAACAGTGGTGATGATTTGCTTTCCCGTCCACATCGGCCTAGGCTTCATGATAGCAGGGTTAACTGTCTCAAGTCTACCTGAGGTAGTATGGCCGTCTTCCGGTCGCAGGCAAGAGTAGAGTAGTTGATGGTACTCTTCTCTTGTGAAGAATGTGTCCTTGTTCGAAAGCCAGACTCCCATGGAGATGTGGTCTTGAATCAAACCACGCAGAGGCTTTCCAGCAGTCGCAGATAGGTATTGATGATCGGTATCCGCTACCGTCATAGCCTCCGCTCGGGCCAGCTCGTTCTGGGGGAAATGCATGTTCATCTCGTCACCGTCAAAATCGGCATTGTACGTGTTACAGTTGGCGTAGTGCATGCGAATGGTCTTTTCTCCCGGCAATACACGGGCGCGATGTGCCATCATTGACGGCTTGTGCAGTGTAGGCTGTCGGTTCATAATGACAACATCGCCATTGTTCAAATGACGATGCACCTTCTTATTCCGAGCTCCATTGGAGTATGAATTTGTGGGTGCAAGCAGTTGGTTGGCCAAAGCTAGTCGCTCTTCGTAGTTCTTCTTCTTCAGTGACACTACTTGTCCAAACTCGTTCTCGATGGCATGCGCGCCTGGCCACTTGTCGGGACCGTTCAGGACAGCTTCCTTGAGATCGTAGAAGTTGTGGTTCGTCACAGGCTCTGGGTAAGTAAGTTTCATGGCGAACACTGGAGGGACACCAATCTCGTTGGTCTCAATATTTGGGTCAGGCGAAATGACACTGCGCGCCGCGAAGTTGACACGCTTGCCCATCATGTTCTTTCGGAAGAGACCCTCCTTCTTTTCCAGACCCTGCTTGATACCATCGGCGTTTGTGACTGCAGCGCGGCCTTGTACGGGGTTTGCATCGCGATCGATGAGGGCGTTGACGGCACCCTGGAGGTTGACAAACTGGGTCTGCATGTCGTCGAAGTTACGTTTCCGGTATCCGAGCTCGTTCTCCATACCTCGCATCTCCTGGCTAATCTGACGGATTGTGTCACATGCTTCGAGAATGCTCTTGTAGAGCTTGTTCCTGGCGGATTCGGCAATAGAGTCGCCCGTCTTATCTTCGGGTCTGTACTTGTTGGGTGGTACGACGATGGCCTGTGTGAAGAACATGTCGGGATTTACGTCCACGAGAGACTTGGTTCCGTGAGGGCTGTACAGAAGTCGCATCATCTCAGTCTCGCTCTCGAAGAGTAGGGTCATGGCTGCTTTGACCTCTGTCGCGTTGATATACTCTTGCGCACTCTCTGAAACAGCGGATGACGACTTCGCTTTCCGTGCCATGCGAGATTCTGTAGCGAGGAGCGACCCGTCGGCCTGCTGTATATCCTCCATTTCGATGCCCTCGTCCTCGCTCGAGTTGGGATCCAGGTCCGCGACTCCCTCATCCGCGTGTACATGTTGCTTTTTCGCCTTCGCATCTCTGCGAGCCAGGATGTCCAGAGGGTTTTGGAAGGACATCTCTTTTGCAGCCATCTTGGCCTTGTCCTTTTCGCTCAGAGGCTTCCGGAAAATCTTGATGCCACGGTCCTTTCGGAACGTTGGGCTGATGCCCGTGCAACTGCCGCAAGCCTTCCGCTTGGTGAGATCGGCATAGAAGTCCTTGATGACTTGTCGCCGCGCATCGGAGATGGTCTCGTTCTTGTCGCGGACAGCACGCGCATCGTGCTTTGTGATGCCTGCCCTCTTCATGCAGCGCTTTACGTAGTTGTTGCGCTGAGTGATGATGTCGGCATTGTCGTCGTCATCGTCATCCTCAGAATTACCGGCTTCTTCTGTCGTCTTGCCCTTTTCCATGCTAATGTGCTCGTGCATTTCGTTTGCTTCCTTTACTAGTCCACATCTTATCAACCGCAGTTTGGAGACGAATTCGCTGACTTGGACGCGGGGGAGCTTGAGCTGGTGGCAATATGCGCACTTGCCCCGGAGCAGTCGCAGCAGCTGGTCCATGAATGTGAGGTGGTATACGGGTACGGGGAGCTCGATGTGGCCGCAGTGGCCGGGGCAGCCTTGAAAGCTGGTGAGACCGCATGTTCCGCATCTTGAAGTTTGTTAGCGGAGTGAAGGAGCTGGTAGAAACGCGATAAAGCTCACGCATTGTCCAAGAAAGCGCCCAAGGCAGCATCGTGCAGACCGCCAGGTACCGGGTGCAGCAGCGTATCGAAGGTGGTCGGGTTCGTGATGCGCTTCACCGAGAGCGACTTGATGTCGTTTGTCGTCAAGAAGCCAAACTCGACGCCATTAATGGCCGAGGAAGTCGGCTGGTGGGTGTTCATGGCGGCGCCAGCTTGTCTTTTGCGCCTATTGTCTGAAGAAGTCGCGCGCAAAGGCGTTTAGTGAATGTTCGCAGCAGCGCGAGCCTTGCGGGGAGTTTTTTTCGGGACCAGAAGAGTTCGGCCAGGGTTTAGCCGGCAGTGCCAAGGCGCTTGTCGAGGCGGCAGCGCGGATTTCGCGTCACTCTGCAGCGACTGGCTTTCATCATCCACCACACCCCACCCGCCAGTTTTGGGAGACACTCGCCGCCTACATCCTACGCGCATCACATGTAGTGAATTGCGTTGATTCTCTACAGCGCCCAAGGACAACAGTGCGCGACTACGATCGATCTTCACCTCCGAGCCTCCGCATACGCCAATCACACGGCCGACACTCCTTTATCCGCAACATCCACCATGACCATGGCAGAGAAGCGCCCATACCCCGACGGCCAGGGCCCGAACGGAGACGCTAAGCGCGCAAAGGCTTCTGATGCCATCGAAGCTGCGAGGGCGAAAGCTAAGGCGAAGGCCGCTGAGATCGCAGCCCGTTTCGCGAAGCAGCCCGCTGCTGCAGCTCCTGCACCGGCGTCGGCTGGCGCTAGCGAATCTGTCCAGGACAAGCTGGCTGCCATGAAGGCACGGATGGAAGCGCTCAAGGCCGGCTCAGGGATCGCAAAAGCGCCAACACCAGACTCCACCGGCCCTCGCTTTGCGACAACACTGGGCAATCGCCGCTCAGAGACACCCAAAGTCGACCCCAGGGCCAAGCCCGCTGCCTCGAAGCAGAAGCAACAACAAGAGGAGGAGCTGGAGAACCCATACTTTGACCCCAAGGCTGCCGCCATTGCCAAGAAGAGAGGCCCTCGTGTCCTGGCCTTCAACGAGCATGGAAAGTACCTCGACCAGGCCTCTAAGCTGCGCGCGCAACGTCGACTAGAAGAGATCAAGAAGACTCTCGCCATCCAAGCACGTCGCGCTGGTCTGGACGAGAATAGCGAGCGCGGATTCCTGGTTCAGGCACCTCCGGACATCGAATGGTGGGACGAGGGTATTCTGGCCGAGCCTACCTACGAATGCTTGGACGACCCGACCAAGGTCAAGGTTGAGACCGACGACTCCATCATCACTCTCTACGTCCAACATCCTCCCCTCTTGAAAGCGCCCCAGGATCAGCGTCTAGTCCAGGTGAAGCCTATGTATCTTACCACCAAGGAGACACAAAAGCTACGCAGAATGCGCCGTGCGGCCGACCTCAAGGAGCACCAAGCGAAGATCCGTCTCGGTTTGGAGCCGCCTCCGCCACCCAAGGTCAAGCGCGGAAACATGATGCGTGTCATGGGTGAGCAAGCTATCGCAGATCCTACTGCTGTAGAGATGCTCGTCGAGTCACAGATCCAACAGCGTCACGACGATCACATCACTGCAAACGAAGACCGGAAGTTGACCAAGGAAGAGCGAGCGGCCAAGCTTGCAGCTAATCAGGAGAAAGACGCGCAGAAGGGTTTGTACATGTGCGTCTTCAAGATCAACACACTCGCCTACGGAAAACATCGTTTCCAGATCGACAACAACGCGAAAGAACATGCGCTCACCGGCATTACACTATTTAACCCCGATCTCAACTTGGTAGTTGTCGAAGGCGGCGCATATGCAATCAACAAGTACAAGAAGCTCATGCTCCATCGCATCAAGTGGCATGAGAACGGACCACCAACAGAGAACCAGGCCGAGAAGCAAGCATCGGACCCAAAGTGGCTGAGACCAGTGACCGATACGGGAGACGTCAAGGACCATTCATCCAACAAGTGCATTCTCATCTTCGAGGGTGAGATCAAGGAGCGCTCCTTCCGCAAGTGGGGTTCAAGAGTCTGCGAAACCGCTGGCGAGGCTCGTGAGACACTTGGAAGGGCCAAGCTTGACAGTCTGTGGGCACTCGCCAAGAGCATGGAGTGAGCGCGTCTTTCATCGCGACTTGACTATCTAGGATTACATTGCATACTTGGCGACCTGGGCCGACATCATTTCGGACACATACCATTCAGGGCGCTCACTTGGAAAAGCGAATTTGGGAGGACTTCTCTTCATGCTCAATGTAAGTTTACTCATAACTCCATAGTTTGGAATCTACGTATTAATGCACACTCTCTTGTTCCAGCCGCGCAATCGTGATGTTGCATATAGTCCGCATCTGCCCGTGTCATGCTAGCCGAGCTACGACATGGCCTACTGGCAATGTTCTTTCTTCTGAGCCTCTAGAAACCTACATGGGTATGGTAAGTGTCATAGCATGCGACCTATACGTGATGTATTCGGCAGAAGTCGAGATAGATACGAGCGTAGGTGTTTCCCTAGTACTCTGTCTTCCTCAAACCACATTACGAGCGTGTCTTCTGTTCTCTCCACTTGAGTTGTATGCAGCAACGTGCCTCTTGGAAATTTTTGTGAGCTAGATACCATAGTCGTATGCTCCAGGCCCTAATTTCAGCTACCTCGCTGAGTGGCATACTAATCATAGTTGCAACGGTAGGTTGGGGTGCAAATAGTCACCCATTCATGGTACTGCGATGACGCAGAGCGAGACGAGCCACTCATGACTCCCGAAATACATAACCACCACATATGCAAAGGTACTCCTCATCAAATGAGAGAGATCGCAATCATCAGACGCAAATAGTCAAATCAAGGCACCGTCGAACGAACAGCTCTCTTTCCTCCATATATAAGCCGACAGTCGATGCCTAGATCCTTTACATCCACACAAACACCTCCTGCAACTATCGTAGCTATGGCACGCAACACTGGCCTCCGTCATAAATGGACTTCCGCCTGCAAAAGACTTCCGCAAATCTTCAGCGACTCGCCAAATCTGCACATCATGTTACTCCTTGGGTCGCCATCCATACTATTGTGTGCTGCTTCAGAATTTCTCAAGCATAATTACCCAGAAACCTATGCTGTCTGCTACTGGGATAAGCCGGGCGAGATGCGGACCCCGTCGCTCGGCTGCCCATACAACAGAGACGTTTTCGAAACGCCCACACACCGCGGCTGGCTAGCCTTCTACGCCCTTGTCGTCATCACGCTTCTACATGGTCTCGTCGCTCATCGCAACAAGCCGTGGCGTCTGCTGCAAGTCACATTTTGGCTTCACGTCCTCACCACGGCCATCATCCGCTGTCTGTCTACATTCTCCGGCTGGACAACACAATCCGACTGGGCGAGCTTAATCTGGAACTCCAACTCACCAGGCAAGTTCATCTGGTTATGGCTACTAGTCGAGATGGGGTGTTGGAGTTGGACATATCTCGGCTTTTACGACGACTACTATCTCCGCGAGGCCACGCGCACCGTCCACGACCGAAGTGGCCACCCTGTATGGACTTTCACCGTCGACGAGACTGGTAACAAAAGTACAGACGCGTTCTACTCTCCCTACAACCTCATCTTCCGGCCCTGGCGCGACATAGCTGTTCGACTGTCGTACGTCCACCTCATTGACAACGCTATCCACGTCATTTGGTTCCGGTACTTTCACGCCGACACTCCATACACCGCTTACGTCAACAACTCGGAGATGTTGACTATTCTCCTCTTCGTCATTCTGGCTGTATACACGTACACGCGCATGCGTACACACGTATACTTTGACAACAACACCACGGAACCTCTCGTCGACACCAAGAGAAGCGTCCCGTTTCCCATACACTCAGTCTCGCGCGACCTTTGCACGTTTGCATCACCGCACAACCTCTTCCGCACGGCGTCGCGGATCCGTCAGCTCCTCCTAATCTGCACGTGCCTCATGTTCATGTTGTACCCTGCGGCGCAAAATTTGCATTCCCAGGTCGCCGAGTTCTGCAGGACGCTTCTCATGCGTGGTCCGAGTGTTCTTATAGTAAGACAGACCAAGGACTCGTGGATAGAGTATAATAAGGCGTGGAAGAAGGCTGAGGAAGGTAATGGGCAGTGAAAGATTAGTGTGGCAGGTGTGTGGTCCGATTCCTTTTATGGGAAGGTAGAGTGGATACTCTCGAGAAGAGTGTTGGGAGATGTGGAAGAGCGATAAGGAGGCTGAGGTGCAGTGGGCCATCAGTGTAGCAGATGATCTGTCACTTGTGTATCAGCGCTAGGTCGGCATGGGTCACGAGGGTTTGGGGCGTAGTCAATTGAAAATAACACCGTTCATCAACACCGCTATCGCCTGTCTCAATGTTGTCGTTCTATGGTCTACGAGAGTTGTGAGGTTATCCATCATGTGAGAGGCCAGCAAGAATTACGCATACTCAGTCCTGAACAACAGTCGATTCACATACCCAACCTATTTACAAAAGAACAACACGTTCCCTAAATCCAGCCCACACACACGCAAAGAAAATAGCAGGTAGTCTAAATAGATTGGGGTAATTAACATCTTCGTACGTGCATCTACACTTCCACCTCTTCCTCCTCCTGCCTATTATTCAAAAGAACATCCTTCTCCATCTATACACCCAGATAAGTCCCGCTGGTAATCTTCTTCACAGTGGCGACAGGCTTCCAGCCAATCGCCGGACTAGGCGGCGCATTCTCCTCTGCGTCCGCAAACGGATCCGCCTCACCGTCGTCCTTCTTCGCGTTGAGAGGCGCACTCATGCTAACGCCTAGCCCGCTGCCTAGAGTCAATGACTGCTCGTCGCTGATCTCCCAGCGGGCCTCTGTGTTACCGGGTTTGGCTTGGCCGTCGGTGATGAAGCGGGCGCGGAGAGTTTGGGGAGCGGAGTCCTTGAATAGGGTCACGTCGCCTAGGCGCCAGTAGATGAGGCCTTTGTCGCGCGAGAAGGTACCCGTGGGTTTCGATTGGCAGGATGTGGCTTTTGACCCGGGTTCAAGGCGGATTACGAGGACGAGATTGCGGATGGTGATACTGGTTGCGCCACCGAGTTCGAATCGGGGATTGAGGGAATAGTTGAGGATGGCGGAGGTTTGTGTGGGTTCTGACTTCCAGGCTGGAGACAGGATGAGAGGTGGGAGGGAGGCTATGTTGCTGTCTTCGATGTGGAGCTGGTAGTGGAAGGCCACTGATGTCTTCATAATCTTCGACAGGTCAACAGTGTAGTTGCCTGGGCTGTCTGTTGATTGTTCGATGAAGGCAGGGTTGGGCGCTACCTTCTCGAGCACAGGGAAGTTCTCCAGACGTATGCTCTCGGTGCCCAATGGACCGGCAGAGACATCGACGGGGTTGTACGCGAGCGCGACCTGCCCGATTACCATGGCCTTGGTAACGTTACCCTGCTCGAACCAGGCGCTGACGGTCTCCACTAGCGACGCATTGAGCCCTGGTTCATGCAGGTCCGGATGCCTGATCGTGGTGCTAGCGGAGCTGCTTAGCGATCGGCCCGATCGAATGGATTGCGTATCCGATGCTGGGTGGTCGTCTGACAGCAATGCGCGATGGGGAGGCTTAAACGCTGGAGATGCAGGTTGGGGAGGAATAGCAGGGGCAGGGAATGTTGCTGAACCGGGGCCAGAAGCGAGACCAGAATCGCTCGTTGGGAGCGGTGGCACTTCGCCTATGCTTTGAAGCTCGGGTGCTGCGGGGTTTGGTACGAATATCGTGTTACGAACATCTCGGCGACCACGCAACGTGCTTGACCGCTTCGGCTGGGCAGCTTGCTGTATGGATGTTACTACAGGATTGAAGACACCTCTAGTAGTACTTACTGTGCGCAGCATGTTGACCAAGTTGGCGGTAGCCGCATCAGCATCTCCATCTTCTTCCTGGATCGGAGCATTTCTGATATCGAGCTTGAACTGGGGTGGTGCGTTGCCGTCATTTTGTGCCCTGACAATAGTTAGCTGGGTAGAGTGTCGTGCGTATGGTGTTCTTACAACCCTGCTTCCCTCTCGGCTTCGGTGATGGCATCAAGGGCCGATGGAGGCACAGAGAAGCCCTCGGCATCTTTCTCGGGTTCTGGCTGCGTCTCTGTAACTGGTGGTGGCGGAAGTGGCTCTTTAAGTTCTGGTATGGACTCTTGGACGGGTGCGGTGCCATTGACGGCGGCTGGTGCATCTGTCTCCACGGTCGACTCAGGTGTGGGGCCATTAGGCGCAACATCAGTGCTGGCCTGCCGGGTAATGCTTTGGGAATCGGATCTTTGAGAAGTACTGGGTCTCTGCGATTGTCGCAGAGGAGATATCGGGCGTTCGGCAGTAGGAGGCAGCGATGGGCCCTGGTTATCACCCTTTTTCGATTTGCCCTTGCCAAAGCCACTAAATGCCGAGCCCAGGTTTGAAGAAGATTGTCGGTCTGGTGATTGCGCTCGGCCGTACGGATGCGCACTCTGTCTCCTCCTCCCCAATACCGTGCCGAATCGCTTGAGAGGGTTGGAGCTGTGTTTCTCCGGCACAGAGCCACTCTTCTGGCTCCGGTTGTCATCAACTGCGGTAGGGGATGTTGGTCCAGAAGCTGGGGGTGCTAGAGTGCGCGAAGGAGTTGGTGGGTTGCTGGGTTTCCGCGAAGGCTGGGGTGCATCTCCGCTCCGCATTCGCAACGCCCACGTTTGTATTTCATCGGCGGTTTCAATGTTCAGCATGGCATTCAGTGTCTCTTCGGCGGTAGTTCTACTCCGCTCTACCTGGTCTACCTCATGCGTTTGGAATTGTGTGAGCACATCGCGCAGGTGGTTCAGGCGGGTCTCGTCAATGGCCTGGAGCTGCTCGAAGACGTAGGGCGCCTGCGAGTCCCATTGCAGCTCCGCCTTCTCGATATCCTGTACGGCGTCGGCAACGGCGGAAGCTTTGGCCTTCGATCCCTTATCACGAAGCTTGCTTTGCTTCTTCTGCGCCGTGTCGATGTCTTTTGCGATTGCCGAGAGGTTCCCCTGGATGTTGCCGAAGCCCTGCACGTCCCGGTTGTTGGCAGAGAAGTCGCGAAGGGGTCGTTCGACGTCGGCCTCGATCCGGGAGGCCAGATGCGCATGCGATGCGGCGATGGACTCGGTTGCGCTCACGATCTTCTGCCAGGGCGTCGCGAAGATGCTGCCCGTGTTAGCTGGTGCGCTACGAGACGAATGGGGCGGGTGCATACCCCAGGTCCGAGGACTCATCGGGAGGATGTCTGTTTGCGAGCTTGCGCAGGCCGGTGACGTATTGTTCTTCGACGCGACGGCGTTCCTGCGCATTGGTGAGCACGTATGGATGGCAATGCGCGGCAGCTGGGCCTGACGCACCTGCAGCCAGTCGGCAATGTGGGTGTTGAGCTGGCCGACATGTCTCATGCGGGTGTCGAGGACCGTCACGGCCTGGGCAGGCGACAGCGATGTCTATACATGGGGTGAGCCGAAGAAGTTGGGAGGGCATCATCGAGGCACTCTCACCAGCAATGCCGGGTATTCTTTGCGTTGGAGCTCCATGGCGAGGAATGCGGGGGACAGGCGCACAGCCACAGAGAAGCGATTCGGGCTATTTACATGGAGAGGCAGCTCGGCGGGCTGGTCGGGAGTCGTGGAGCTGTCACAACTGCGCTGGCTGTCATGGCTTGGGGCTCGTCGCTTTCGGCCTAGTCCACCGCGGTTGCGTCCGGGAGTCTGACGTAACCTGGGAAACGACTAAACCTCGAGATGCCTCCCCTGACCCAGTCGGGGCGCTGCTGAGCACTCTGAGACGCGCCAGAACGTGTCGAGCGATTGCATAGACATACATTGACCTGGAAGACCATGGCCACGCTGCCTTTGGGCACCGACCGCGCGGGCTTGGGCAGTGGCGGACGCTGAGTCGGGGCGACTGGTCTCCTTCTCTTGCCTGGCGACACCGCTACATGTCTCCTACCTCGACTTCTGCGTCTGAGTAATCGCGCCACATGGCTTCCTCGGACTGGCGAGCGAGCTTGGGCTTCACTGCCCGCCTGATGGCTGTCACAAAAATGCAGGTAACATGTTTATACCGTCACGCTAGGGAACCTGGTACATTATAGTCCGGAACAGGGCCCGACCATGTGAATGGCATACTTGCTTGATCGCGATCTTCGATGGGAAAAGACGATTTGGCCCAATCAGCACGCGTGGAACATGGAAATTCAAAACTAACATTATTGCAGGACATCAGCCTTCCAGGCAGCGGACCCTTCATTTTCGGCAGACGATGCTCGCAAAAAGGCCACTGTAGCTGAGACGACAATCTACGCAGACGCCCACTCTCTGGTACATATCAATATGGTGCTTTATGATTCCATTTTAACCATGTCGCAGGACGACTACGACAGATTGTGCAATGACAAGATAACAAATCTGCCCAGACCGTCACTCGACTTTCCAACACCAGAGGTCAGTACTTGCCATACCAGAAAAACATGAATCAACTAATTCGTATCCTAGGACGAAGACTATGTCCCAACACCCGGGGGCAAACCTGTTGGCAAGTATCAGAATGCACTGTACCATCGCGAGGGTCTCTTCTCCGTCATCTACAAAGCGCCTGCAGTTGGAAATGAAAGCTACTTTCCCACCAAGTCACCCACGAAGACCAATATCGTGGCTTTGAAGATCACTACACCATCGGTAATGGAGCAACCGCACGACTCACAGCGAGAGGCCAAGATTCTGGCCATGGCGGCATCAGAGCGGGTCATCCCTCTCATAGAGACTTTCCGCGAAAATGGAAGCCACTTCGTTCTGGTCTTCCCATTCGTGCGCCACGATTTCAACGACCTACTACGGGACAAGAAGCTGTCCAAGAGCCATATCAAGTCGTGCTTGAAAGACCTCTTCACCGCCCTAGCCGACATCCATGGCAAGGGGATAATACATCGCGACATCAAGCCTTCCAATATACTCTTGAAATCCCTCGACGGACCAGCATATCTTTCCGACTTCGGCATCGCGTGGGCGCCCGAAGCACCAGGTCCAGAAGCAGCGGATGCGAAGATTACCGACGTTGGTACTACCTGCTACCGACCGCCAGAGCTGCTGTTTGGGAACCAGAAGTACGGCTGCAGTCTGGATCTGTGGGCTGCTGGTTGCACGGTTGCCGAAGCACTCGATCCTAGTCACGAGACACTGTTTGATTCTGGAGAATTAGGAAGTGACCTGGCCTTGATACAGAGCGTCTTCAAGAAGCTCGGAACTCCGAACTTGGAGGTCTGGCCGGTAGGTTTATGCGTCCGGCTTACCCAAACTCTTACTGATTGAAGCAGGAAGCTGCGGGTTTCCGCGACTGGGGCAAGGTCCAGTTCTACGAGTACCCGCCCCAGGACTGGTCGGTGTTGCTGCCGAGCCTTTCAGAGCAAGAACGAGATCTTGTTGGCAGTCTAGTCAAATACGAGAGTGGCTCGAGAATGAGTGCATCCAAGGTGAGACGACAGGCTAGCCTTGAAGACGTGGCTAATTTTTCATCAGGTCCTAGAGCATGCCTACTTTTCGTCGTGAACATAGGGTATGGTTGTTGGTCTGGGATATTCGCGTCCGGAGCGATGTGCAGGAGCGGGGCAATTCCGCACGCGTTGAACATGCTGTCATTAGCATGACGTACCGTATATAATTGAAATAGTGATATAATTAATTCTTGTTAGCCGTCCACTGAAAAATTAGCACCAACCTAGAGAACCAACTGTGGGCGAGTGGAAGTACAGGTCAGCGCAGGGTGCACTAGCCGGGCAGGCAGGGTTGATCCTCGGGCCATTCACAAGCAACAGCATCACCAGGGCAGAGTAGAGACAGGACAACAACCGCATTGGCCCCCTGTATGCCATAACCGCCCTCGGAGCCCAAGCCATACTCCCCTACCGTCGCCTGTATGTTGTCGCCGTCAAGATAGCAGCTTCCCGGCCCTGGCCTCAAATCGCAGCCCCTCATAGCACCGCCGCCCTCGCACCTCGATCCCCGCCCTGCAAAACTTCCGAGCCCCCTCAACATGGCGTTCCTATTCCGAAACAAGCAGAAGAACAACCTCGAGCTTACCCGCTCCATCAAAGAGCTTACGTTGCGGCTAGGACAGGAGGACAGACCCAACCCCAAGGTGCGACCGGCCGACTGCAGTGCAGCGCTTGGAAGACATGGCTGACATGTGATAGCTGGAGGAAGGACTAGCACTAGACCTGCAGCAGATGAAGATCAGGCTTCAGGGTACACCTGGTGCGTTCGTCTCTTGCGACATAGTAGAGAGTATACTGACGTGCCAAAGACACAGAAGTAAATCCCGAAGCTGTCTTCCAGCTGCTCACGAGTATCCTAAACGAAGACCTACTCTACGCGCTAGCAATCAACATCCACAAGCTCCCATTCGAATCGCGAAAAGACGCCCAGGTCATATTCTCGACCGCATTCCGCTACAAGCCCGCCGGGCAGGCCACACCACAAGTTCTAGAGCACGTCGTCGCCTACCGACCGGATATCATAATAGCGCTATGTCGAGGCTACGATAGGCGGGAAAGCGCCATGCCATGTGGTGGCATTCTACGCGAGGCACTCAAATACGATGCGATTGCTGCGCTGCTGCTCTACGACGAGCCAATGGAGGATGGCCAGACGCTCGACTTGGGCAACGTGAACCCAGACCTACCAGCGACCGGCAATGGTGTGTTCTGGAAGTTCTTCGGGTGGATAGACAAGGGCGCATTCGAAGTTAGCGCAGACGCATTTAATACATTTAGGGTAGGTTTACTGGATGGGCATGGCATTTCACGGGCTAACATGCAATAGGAAATCCTGACAAAGCACAAGCCGTTGGTGGCCACCTTTCTACAAACGAACTTCGACGCCTTCTTCTCGAAATACAACTCGATGTTGGTCCAGTCGGAGAGCTATGTGACGAAGCGCCAGTCGATCAAGCTCCTAGGCGAGATTCTCCTCGACCGGGCGAACTACAACGTTATGACGCAATATGTGGATTCGGGGGAGCATCTCAAGATCATCATGAAGTTGCTGCGGGACGACAGAAAGATGATCAACTACGAGGGCTTCCACGTCTTCAAGGTTAGTCATGATAAGTGTCAGAGGATGTGCGCATGTTAACAGACGCAGGTATTTGTTGCCAACCCGAATAAGTCAGTCGCGGTGCAACGGATCCTGATCAGCAACCGGGAGAAGCTACTGCGCTTCCTGCCGTCGTTCCTGGACGATCGGACAGAGGACGAGCAGTTCATCGACGAGAAGAGCTTCTTGATCCGGCAGATCGAACAGCTGCCCTCAGCACCCGTAATGCCGCCGACACCGACATAGTCACACGTTTTCTCAGTTTAGACTGGCATCTGATGGCGTTCGAGGTTGGATATCCTTGGAGTTTTCCGTGGTCGGCGCAGTGATCGGCGCACTTTTCATCGATGGAAGGTTGGCATGCAGGGCGGACTGCAGATGCAGGGCCCGCAGTGCATTGGGTTCGGAAGTCGGGTCGTGAGCATCATGCTTTTCCAAAAGTATGTAGGCACGCTTGGTCTAAAAATGGTCAACAAAGGGATTGCAGATTGTGGGTGTTGGACAGTCCAACATGTGCATTTTCCATGACATAGAGAATGATGCATACCAAGTGGTCGCGTGCAGTAGTCGGCATCTCGGCTGGCAGGCGTCTAGACTCCATCTTCATCACCTGGTGGATCTCCCGCGGCGAGCTTCCCCGCTTAACAACTAATTATGACACGTGGTGGTGATTGGCCGCTGCCTGGTGCGCCGTCTGAAGAGCCGGCCAAGCCGGTGTCACAGAGTGCAGGCCGTAACAATCAAAACGTCGCGCGCTGCGGCAGCGGGCGTGATATTGTCGCGTCTGTCTGCTTGTACCTGCATCCTTCTGTCGCGTTGAAGCATCCCTTGACGCATCTTCCCGCTCAGCCCCTGATGCTAGCCCGTCGCTAGCACTGCTAGGAAACCGGGCCAGCTGGCGGGTCTTCCTCCTTCTCGGCTTGGCGACCAGGCTAAAGCGAATCAGGTGCACGCCGTCGAGCAGCATGACTTCAGAGGGGGCCCGGATAACTCGCTGGCTGCAGTTGCAGGACACCGCTACACAACAAGGCCCGCTGCTTAGTCCGGGGAATGAATTTCCTCTGAGAACACTGCCCTCCCTGCCCTCCGCCAGCTCCCTCTCCGACCTGGCTTCGGATGACGGCCGCAGAGTCTCGCACCGCACCAACATTGCGAAACTCATCCACCCGCCCACCCCTACCATGACGGATGAGCACACGGCCGCTCGCAGACGTTCCTCCTCGCTCGCCGGCGCCACCCTGCCCACCAAGACAGACCTGAAGAAACACCGACGCCGCCGTTCCGACCACATTGCCGAAGAAGGAGAGGAGTCCTCCTCGGGTGCAGACCGCTCCGACTCAGAGTCCAGTGACAGCGCCGACGACGACGACATGAGCGCCGACGGGCTCGAAGACGACGAGGAGACGGGCCTCACCAAGCGCGACAGGCGGAGACGCCGGAGAAGAAAGAGGCGGAACACGCTGCTCGACCAGCGCATCGTGCCGGATGATACATATACAAAGGAGGAGAAGAAGCTCGCCGACCAGAACTTGCTCAAGTCGATGCTGGTCAATGGAGTGCTGATATGTCTATGGTAGGACGTCAATAGGAGTACGGTTGACACGCGCTGACAGCCCCAGGTACCTCTTCTCGATATCGATATCCGTCTACAACAAGTGGATGTTCAAGGAAGCCAAGGGCGACGGCGAGGCCAAGAACATCTTTCCCTTTCCGCTATTCACGACATGTCTGCATATGATAGTCCAGTTTACGCTCGCGTCGCTCGTCCTATTCCTAATACCCTCCCTCCGACCGCGACACGATTCCCTTAACCCGCACGCTGCCGGCTCGCGCGTAGAGCCGGTCGACCCCAAGAAGCCGCTCATGACCAAGTGGTTCTACTTCAGCAGACTCGGGCCGTGTGGTGCAGCCACTGGCATGGACATTGGCCTGGGCAACACGAGCTTGAAGTTCATCTCGTTGACATTTTTCAGTAAGGGATGACATCTCCTTTCTGCGATTACAACTAACAGCAACAGCTATGTGCAAGTCATCTGCACTCGGCTTCGTCCTCATCTTCGCCTTCCTCTTTCGCCTCGAACAACCCTCTTGGCGACTCGTATTCATCATTCTCATCATGACCTGCGGTGTCGTCATGATGGTAGCCGGCGAGGCTGCCTTCCACACCCTCGGCTTCATCCTCGTCATGGTCTCGGCCTGCTCGTCTGGCTTCCGCTGGTCGCTGACCCAGATCCTGCTCCTCCGCAACCCCGCGACAGCGAACCCATTTTCCTCCATCTTTTTCCTCGCACCCGTCATGTTCATCAGCATACTCATTCTCGCGATACCCGTGGAAGGCTTCCCCGCGCTCATGGAGGGTCTTTCACAACTTTTCGAAGCCAGGGGCACCGGCCTCGGCATTGGCATTCTTTTGTTCCCGGGCGTCCTCGCCTTCCTTATGACCGCCTCCGAGTTCGCTCTGCTGAAGCGCACCTCAGTCGTCACCCTTAGCATTTGTGGCATTTTCAAAGAGGTCGTCACGATTGGGACTGCGAACCTTGTTTTCAAGGACCCCCTTACGCCTATCAACCTGACTGGGCTTGTCGTCACGATTGGCAGCATCGCGGCATACAATTACATGAAGATCAAGAAGATGAGAGAGGAAGCGCGGATGAACGCACATCTCCAGAATCAGGAGACGTATGCGCCTGTCAACACCGTGGATCCATTGGAGCGCGACAGAAGAGGAAGCGTTGTCGTACGACCAGGACAAGGCATCGTACGCAATAGTCTCCAACTTGCGCCCGGTCTGAGCGGGGCATCCGTATCTGAGAGCCCGGCGAGAGCAAGTCCGATCAAGACTGCACGGGACACTGAGTAGCATACATGTGTGTAGCAAGCAAATCATTCTGGATTTCAGCGTGTGTGTTGTTGGGTATTTCATCGCACTTTTTTGTCAGCATCATCAGGCGTTCAGGACACTTGGGAAGTTTTTGAAGGCGGGTGTGCGAATGCTGCCGTGCCGTGGGATTACTATACCCTTTCCTTGAGACTGCATCTGAACCACATTCGCTATGTACTATCATATCAATATCTATTTCGCGTGTTTCAACAAAATAGACTCAGTGAGTGATGCGCACTGCGCAGAGGAGAAAAGTTCAACGCCCTACCTGCTGGAAGTCTACGTCGCCTTGGAATTTTGGAAACTTCAGGTCCCGTCCTAACGTAGACGACAGCGCACCTGTTTGATATCGGGTTCTCCCTTGTATGGGGCGGATGATCCAAGGTAGTTGTTCGGTACTACGTGCTGTAGTGCATCTTGTAGCTTGATATCCAAGGAGTAGACAACCAATCGACTACCGCGGAGGCAATTCGGGGATCGGCGGAACAATCTAGGACCCTTGGCCGCAGTTACCTCATGTGGCCATGCACGTCGAGAACACCTGCCACAACCACCTGCACATCCACATCTGGCGTTGACCGTCAGACCTCCTTCCCTCCCTTTCTCTCGCCGTTTACACGCCGGCATATCTGTTTCGGGCAAACGTCCGCACTTGCGAGCGTTAAGCGCTTCGTTTCGCACGACGCAGGTTTCAGAAGCCCCGAAAGTCCGGCAGTACGGTACAGTAATCAGCCTCATCGTGGCTTATTAACTCGCACTGCTTCTTGCCTCTCTACCTCCTACCTCAAGCACAATACCGCATTCGCTTTTCTTGTTCGACCGCGACCGCGACATCACGTCGCTTTACTGCCGCCTGCCATGCGGCTCCTCACCTCCCTCCTTGCGCTCCCCCTCGCGCTGTTGCCTTCGCTTGCTTTCGCGCAGGATCTCGAAGTCCAAGTCACCAGACCGGCGGAATGTACGCGCAAAACACAGAAAGGCGACAAAGTGTCGATGATGTACAAGGGCACGCTGCAGAGCGATGGCAGCAAGTTTGACTCGAGCTACGACCGTGGCGCACCGTTTACATTCACGATTGGCAAAGGCCAGGTGATCAAGGGTTGGGACCAGGGACTGCTGGATATGTGTATTGGAGAGGCCAGGAAGTTGATTATCCCGCCTGGTCTGGCGTATGGGAACCACGCTATGGGTGATAAGATTCCTGCGGGATCAACGCTGGGTATGTTTGCTTTACGCGGAGAGTTTAGGTCTGGCTAATGGTGCGTGCAGTTTTTGAGACCGAGCTTATGGGCATCGACGGCGTGGAAAAGGAACCTGCGAAACCTGTTGAGCCTTCGAAGGCTGCCCCTGCGACACCGACACCGACACCGACTGGTATTACGGATGACAACGTCAATGCCAACGACGAAGAAGCCGCGCCCGAAAACGTACCCAGACCGACATCTACACCCTCGTCTGAAGCCACTCCGGCAGAGACCAAGCCTGAGAAGACAGCAGTACCAGCCGCCGAGCCTAGCAAAGCTGTAGCCGCACAAGGAAACCCGATGGATGGCGAGAGCGACAAGGGCGAGTGCAACCTCCTTGGAAACTTTGCACTCATTGTACAAGGTTTCCTTGGACTACTCGCCGTATCCTCTCTCGCAATCAAGAGGCTGAGGGAGTCTCCGCGACGGCCCATAAAGATCTGGTTCTTCGATGTTTCCAAGCAGGTCTTTGGCTCGGTTCTGTTGCATCTCGCAAACGTCCTGATGTCCATGCTGTCCTCCGGCAAATTTGACGTAGCAGCAACAACCAGCGCGACAACGAAGTATGCTGGAACCAACGAGGAGGGTGACCAGCCGAACCCGTGCTCGTTCTACCTCCTTAACCTGGCCATCGACGTAAGTTCATTCCCACGAGCATCTGCAATCAGTAACTAACGATACCAGACCACAATCGGTATCCCAATCCTCGTGCTCCTCCTCAAAGTCCTCCACGCCGCATTCGCCAAAACCCCGCTAGCCAACCCCCCAGAGTCCATCCGCAGCGGCAATTACGGCCAACCACCCCGCGCAACCTGGTGGCTCAAGCAATCCATAATCTACTTCCTCGGCCTCATCGGCATGAAACTCTGCGTTCTCGCCATCTTCGCTTTCCTCCCCTGGATTGCATGGGTAGGAGACTGGGCACTGCGCTGGACAGAAGGAAACACCGCACTGCAAATCACTTTCGTCATGTTCATTTTCCCGTTGATTATGAATGCGCTGCAGTACTGGATCATTGATAACTTTATCAAGGACCCTGAGCATGGTAGTGGTAGCGGTAGTGAAGGCAGGTATGGCGTTGTCGGTGAAGAGGATAGTGAGGATGAGGACGACGAGGAGTGGTTGGAGCGCCAGAGACGGAGGCGTGAGGCGGGTATTGACGGTGAAGACAGTGATATCGAGGCTGCGGAGGTGGATCCGTTGAAGGAAGCTAATCCTACGATGGTACCGTCAAGGAGTAAGAGTTTAAAGGCTGGAAGCGACTACGATCCCGCTGTTGATGGGGCGAGTGGTAGTTTGAAGACGAGGACGGAGTAGGGTGGTTGTAGTGGTTTGTGGTGTTTGCATTATCAATAGGCTTAGTTTGCGTACTTGTCTCATAGCGGGCTTGGGGTTTTGGAATAGACGTGCATCATCTGTGCAGAAAAGCGACATTGGTATTTTGTTCGAATGTGAAGACTACGTGTCTCCTACAACATCGGCTTGATCTCCGCCGCCTCCTTGAAGTCCGTACCAGTCTTCGACCGCACCTCATCCACAGTAACGCCATCCGCGAGCTCAATGAGCGTCAATCCCTCTGTAAAGTCGACATCAAACACGCACTACAGAATCATTAGTCTTCAATCCAAATGTTTCAAGTCGAAAGGAGAAATCAAAGGGGGTACTCACCAGATCCGTAATAATCCTGCTCACACACGCCTTACCCGTAAGCGGGAACTCGCACTGCTTAAGAATCTTGGGCCTCCCCTTCTTATCCGTATGCTCCATAGTAACCACCACCTTCGTCTTCTCCGGATTACTGACCAAATCCATCGCGCCGCCGAATCCCTTGACCTTACCGGGCAACATCCAGTTGGCCAGGTCACCTCTAGCGGACACTTGCATGGCACCGAGGATAGTCAGATCAATCTTGCCCGCACGAATCATGCCGAAACTCTCTTCGGAGCCAAAGCAGGACGCGCCGGGGAGAAGAGTAACAGTTTCCTTGCCCGCGTTGATGAGGTCGGGGTCTTCGAGGCCTTTTTGCGGGTATGGACCTAGACCCAAGATGCCGTTTTCGGATTGAAGTTGGACTTCTACAGAGGGGTCTACGAAGGAAGGGGCGAGCATGGGCATGCCAATGCCTAGGTTGGCGTACATGCCGTTTTTGAACTCCTTGGCTGCGCGGCGCACGATGCGTTCGCGTTTCGAGGCTGCGTCGCCGGCGCCGAGGGCCGAGACGGCTTCCTGGGGGTCTTTTGCGTTGACGACTTTTTCGATTTTCTTTTCGGCCGTGGACTGGATTACGCGGTCGATGTAGATGCCGGGGACGTGGACGGCATTAGGAGGGATCTCGCCGGGCTCGACGATGTGCTCGGCTTCTACGATTGTAGTGGTTGCGTTGCGTGCCATGGCACCGTTGAAGTTTTGGGCTGAGAAGCGGAATTGGACGTTGCCTAGGCGGTCGGCTTTGTAGGCTTTGATGAAGGCGTAGTCGCCTTTGATGCTTTCTTCCATCACGTAGCTCTTGCCTGCGAAGACTTTGACGTCGCGCGGCGTGGAGTATTGGGCTACGCTGCCGTCGCTGTTGTGCTTGAGGGCCAGTTCGCCGGTTTGGACAACGGTGCCAAAGGCCGCGGGTGTGTAGAAGGCTGGGATGCCGGCGCCGCCTGCTCTACATCTTTCTGCGAGGGTGCCTTGGGGTGTAAGTTCGAGCTCTAGCTCGCCGGTGAGGTACATTTGCTCGAGCACTTTGTTCTCGCCTACGTAGCTGGCGATCATCTTCTTGACTTGCTTGCTTTCGAGAAGTAGGCCGAGGCCTCCTCCAACGATGCCGGCATTGTTGGATACGGCGGTCAGGCCTGTGATGTGTGGTGTGCTCTTTACTTGGTGGATGAGCGTGTCTGGGACACCTGAAAGTCCGAAGCCTCCGCATAGCAGCGTACTGTCAGAGGCCATGTCTTCGATGGCCGCCGCGGCACTCGGGTAGACTTTGTTGATCTCATTGCGGCGGAGGGACAATGAGAAGGAGCGCGAGAGGTTGAGGTATGTCTGCGCATGTCAGTAAATCCTTAGGCGCCGTTGGGTAGTATGTGAGTACTTTTGTTGTGCTCCGCGAAAAGGTGCGCGCAGTGCGCAGTGTGAGGGATATTGACGGCATACTGGGCTAGACTTTGCGCAAGTATACAAACTTCCAAACTTCTCAAAATGCTGTGCAGCGCTCAACTCACAGACTGTGGAGGTGTAGATAACAAATCACTGTGGGGAGAATTGGAGCGCTCCCGGATATCTGTATACCCAAGCATCGTCGCAGCCTCGGGAAGCTCTAGTATGGGTTGCGTCGGCATCTTGACGCGGGAGGGCGGAACAGCGCCGACGCGGAATGTGGAGGAAAATCGAGGGCCTGGAGTGCGGAGTAGTCAGGTACTGCGTGGTGATTGGGTGGGTCGTGGCTGACTCAGGGAAGGCGCGGACTTGTTTTCCTCGTGGCCAGCTAGCTCCGGAACGTCAGACATCGATGAGCAAGCACGCAAGGTCGTGAGTCTTTCTTGATTTCCACATCCACACAAGTCACTCGTACCTTGACACACCTAGGGGAGATATGCCTCATCCTACCTTCCGCAGATCTCTCCGACGGTCTACTGGCGCTGAACTGGATCGATAGCGCGTCTCCCTGTACAGGTAACATGAACATGGCCAGACGCACACGAGAGCGCAAAACCCAAGGAGTTGAGGAGCTACACCCACCTCATACACGAAAAAACTGAACAGGTCTGCGGGCTACATTAAGACAAAAGCCATCGAAGTAGTTGACCTCACGGCAACGTAGGCTCCAGGGTGTTCAGTTTTTTATTAGATTGACGTGCACCCAGCTTTCGTCAGCAGCGCATGTGTTCCGTGCATTCAGAGAGGCAGGGTATTGCGCTCGCTCGAATGACAACCCTCTAGCATACGTTTTCTAGACTATTCTTCTTGTTGTTTCATCGTTCTATCGTTGCTTCAAAGAAGCCCTCCATCAGCGACTCTTCTCGTCATCTAACGGGTGTTATTCATTATGGCGCTTCTGTCAGCCATCCTGGCTCGAAGAACACCCAAATCGCACAGATTTTACTCTCATGTCGCGTGACAGCAAAGATAGACCTAAGAAAGCAGCAAGACATGGCATTGTAGAGAATTACGCACTCTACAGTCCTAGTTTCGTTGAATTTTCGCCAATACGTTTGTTGTATAGAGACTCAGACAGGATGAGAGGATCCCAGTCTTCTGCTTCCCCTTTATTCCCTCTTAGGATTAGCGCCTTATCTTATCAGCCATAGGTCCGAGGCCTTTCCAATGCGGATCGTAAAAACCCAGTATGCCATCTACAATGCCGTGCGCCGCAAAGAGAAAGTCGAAAGGAAGTACGACACGGGTTACAGAGGAGCTGGAAAGATATGGGGTAAATCCGCTCCTCGATTGTCTCAGGGAAAGGAGGGCACTGAAAGAGTATCTGGAAGCTCTGGGTTTGACTGTCTATAGTGAAGGGAGCAGGACCAGTAATTATTCCCATTCCTTTCAAAGCGACGACATACATCGACTGTATGCAGATATCTCGGAAGCTGTGGCGGCTCATATCAAATTGCTAGCCGACTGTCCGGACATACGATTGGAGTTCACAAGGCGCAGCTGCTTCAAGCAAGAAGCTCAAAGCTTAATAAGGCGGTACAGATTCATATGGGGGGACGATGGCTGCAGAAAGGCCCACAACGAGCTCCGAATTAGCCAGCCGAAAGACAAAGCGACGTAGGATTCTTATATCCGAGGAAGACGTAAGCTGACAAGTTTAGTATCGAGACATTGTTGAGATGTATCATTGGGAAACGCGTCGCCTTTTCGGTTGTACATAAAATAGCTAAGGAACGCAGGAAAGCGAAAGCGAGACAACGGGAAGCTTCCCCTGCCTTGGCCATGCGCTCTGCCAGAGCCCCTCTGGACGAGAGCATGGCCATATCTTACTCGTCCACTCCCATGGCTGCCCATAGCGATGTGGGAGAATCTGAAAGCGATGATTCTGCATCGGATTGGAACCCCAACACTGAACTTCCCTCGAGTATAAGGGATAAGCGGACCGAACGCCCGCAGAAGAAGACGAGACATGGGAGGCCGAAGACGCAACAAGCAGTTTCGCCCATCGGTTCAGTCACACCGACACCAGAGGAAGAGGATTTCGCAAATACATGTCTAGAGCTCCTTAAGCAACCCTCTATCAGCCCCGTCTCCCCTCACTCCAATACGGAAGTAAGCTATGACGATCTCGGCAAACATACGAGTTTAGACTACGTACACACGCTTCCAGTCCCAGAACAAGAGGAGAAGATACCGGCCCATGACTCAGCACATGCTTGCGGTGATCAAAAACCCCTCAAGGACCTTAGCGCAGAAAATGAGAAACCGGACCATGAACCAACACACGCCGGCGATGATCAAGATTCTTTCGAGAACCTCACCTCAGAAAAGGAGAAACATCTCCAAAACCTCGCCTTCGACGAGCTAGTCGAAGTGCTCCAGATCTCAAACCCGCAACACTCCACTCTGTCCAAGCTCCAGCCATATGTAAACAACATATACACACCCAAGACGTACGAAAGAATGAAGATAGCATTAGGCCCTGCCTTTAGCAAGGCTTACGAAGCGATGCAGCTATGGCACGAAATTCACGGAAAGCTAAGAGAATTCAGAGAGACTACCAAGTATGAGGGCAAGGCTGGTGCGGACTGGCAGGCTTATAAACAGGCTTTGAGATCGGTTTCTTCGAAGGAGTCTTTGCCGGCTATGGCTGCGCATCGTCAGCTGGGTCTGTTTGTGGATGAGTCTAAGAAGCGCGGAGAGTGGTTCGCGGATAGTGCGGTTTTTGCGGACTGTCTAGCCCGCTTCTATGCTACGTTGCTGCAGCCACCGAATATATCTGCGGAGGATCTTGTTGGTGGGTTTGAGGAGTATAATGTTGAGCTGCTCAAGTGGTTCGAGGTTGGTGGATGATGGGAAAGAAGACCTTGCGGGTAAGCGCGCGGAAAAGTCTTTCGGGTTCGGGTAGGATACGGGATGGAAGAGAGATCTGATGGTATACCAGCCCATGTCCATGACTCTTACATTCATGTAAAGTGTCGATTCATAGCGAAACGTTGTCACAATAGGAGTCAGTTCGGTATCTGTCAACACCAGTCACTTTCTACATCACTTCAAGTCATTTTCGAAGACTCATGGCGGGAAGAGTAAATATATTCCAACTTCTCTCGCTGCTTTCAACTTCCCATAAACACCATTCCCCCTCAAATCTACTACTACATGCAAAACACTGCACTCATCGCTATCAATATCTATCTACACTACGCAGACGATCAAATACTCATAGCCCGATACTATTCGTCCTCCACACTAAGCCGCCACGATGATTTTGGGACTCGACCACTTCACCTTCAACGAAATCTGCTTCTCTGTCATGATAGCATCCTATTTCCTCGTGAACTTGATCAACCTCAGCAATGCGACGCCCATGGGATCGGGCTCGGCGATCGAGGGAACGATGGCTATGAGTTCAGCGTTCGAAGCGATATCCTCCATGGCACCAGCTGGTGTACTTCCTGGTGTTCCTCCGAGTGGTGCGTCTCATGTGGTGACTCCGCTGGCTGGATCGGGTCAGGCTGCGGGTGGATCGCCGACTGCTACCAGAGCCGCACCCCAACCTCACGAAACTCTCGACTACGGCCCTGTGAATACGCCGGATACGGGCTGCGAATTCGGTAATGCCATCGTCGTGAACAAGTGTTCCGTTCCCGTGAACATCAACACCATTGGTGGATTCCGGCTGAACGGAGACCCCACGGCCGCTAGCGGACCAGAAGAGCAAGTCGTATACCCCATCGCTCCCGGCGAGACATACAGCGAAGGCTTCCGTAGCACGTGGGTCTCCCCCGACGTGAACAACCCCCAAGCGTATAACCCCGATACCGATAAACTGTTCGGCCAAGGAATTTCGATCAAGATATCCTGGCCCGACAAGCCCGGTAACAACAATGTCACACAGTTCGAATACGCTCTGACTTACAACCCCAGAGCCCCGGAACCGTACCCTCTTCTTTGGTATGATATCTCGCTCTTGGACTGCGGTAAGCCGGCTAAGCACAACGGCACCGATTTCACTGCCACGGATGCGGACTACAAGGCCAAGACGGATCAGTGCCCCGGGTACCAGGGCGGGCTGACTTTGAAGTTCGAGCCTGAGGCGGGTATCAAGAATACGTGTCCGGAGATTGATTGCGAAGGGGAGTGTCGCGATATCTACAACTTCGACAGGACGAGGGAGCATGAGCCGACGAAACAGTGTTGGGGTGAGTTCAAGGGGAACATGATCTTGAGCCTGTGTGCTGGAAGTGGTGAGGGCACTGCCAATACTCGCAGAGGTCTTGGAAAAGACGAGGATGTTCAAAGCGCTGGAAGTGCTTAGATCAATGTGGTTTGCGGTCGTTTCATTGATGGTTGTTTGAATGAGCGGTGTTGTCTTGTCGGTGTGTTTGAGGCTTGCTGGAAATTTAATAGTAGATGTATTTGTCATTCGCTTGGCTTTCTCACACGCTTACGTTCCGGTGATGCAAAAGTGAATTTTGTTAGATCGTATGGTAGCTGGCCCTTTGATTTGGGAGAAGTCGTCTATGGCGAGTGTTGTCGTTCAAGTTCGCGTACTGGTGCAGGAAATGGCGAGACACTTTCACGTGGTCTGTGCTGCAAGGTTAAATCCGATGCTGGTGCGCAGGCAGATGGTATTTGTAAAATCTAGATGGTCCTTTGTTCGAATGCCATTTAGTATGCGAAACAGCTTAATTTTCAGTAATAGTCATAGTTCTTCATAGAGAGATGTGGTGCCAGATCTCACACGGATAGGCTACGCGCGGCTCAAACGTTCATGTTCGCGTCATTGGGGTGGCGATCATCACGATCGGATCGGCGATTGCGTACCGTGGTTGTTCCATTGGTAGAGCTACGCGGACCCTGGATAACGGTTCACACAAAGATCATCCTCATCGAAGACGGCTGTGGCGTCTCGATATTGGGATTGTCTGTAGATCTGCGTTGGGTAGTAATGGGCAATGTAAGGTACCCGTTGGAAGACCTCTGGATGATGATTGGTAGGGGTAGTCGTTCCGAGCGTCGGAACGGAAGCGCGGTAAGTCGCGGATGGTGATAGATTACGAGTACAGGGCTGCGAGCAGGCATTATCTGATCTCACGATACCTCTGCCGAGGGCGACGCGGGCATGATGGTGGGTACCTGTCAGCCGTGGTGTTCGCACGTGAGGCAGGTACCCGCCAGCTGACGGGTAGAGATTGTTAAAGTTTGGAGCGCAGCGTGTCTCGCATGGCAGTTGCTCGGCACATTGTTACCACGTTGTCTTGGGATTCCGCCCCGCCGCATTGAACAGGAGCTAGAAGAATGGAAGCGCCAAAGCCGCTGAGGCTTCCTAGTGTACTCTGGTATACTGCAAGATCCAGCCGCATGGTCCGCCCTCGAGCACAATGACACCACAAGTGGCTCCATGGGCTACTTGTAGGCAGGCGCAGATTCGGGCCGAGACGTGACAGGACGGCCAAATTTGCGGGATAGCGTATTCAACACGTCAATCGAGAGAGGGACAGCAGCGTCGCTAGTGAGGCTCTTGAGTAGTGTAGAGAACGGCGGTGCGTCGAGCGTCTTTGGGGCTTCCGGAAGGAAAGCTGCTGGCGCTAGCCGGACTGGGACGTCATGGGAAACTGTCTTGGAAATGTGCAGGGGTACCCATCCAATGGGGAAACGTGGCATCCCGTTGGCCATCGCTAAAATGGTAGTTGACGCCATGTAGAGCGCCCCAAGAGCGGTCGGCGGGGATGGGTGGTGAGTATAGCATCACGATGTGTAGACAACGAAGATGTCGAATGCGGTGTCGACGGGCGGTGGGCAAGGGCAGTGGAGGTTGGGCGTCGCTGGAGGTTTCCAGATCGGCGTAGGCGCGGCTGGAGTACAGAGAAACCCTGATGACGTCGCTGGCCGTGATCTAGCGGCTCGCAGCCAACAGTCAATTTCGTCCAAGCGGGCGGCTGTAATGAGACAGGAGCAAGACGGTCCCTCGCGCCAATACACATCATTTACGCGATCCACGATCCATCCAAACTGCTTTTGTCCAACGCGTGCAGTGCGCGGCCTCGACGTTTCTGTAAGTGCATGCGGGCGTGTGTTGAAGCCCACGGGCGCGAGGCTATCCTGCTCCTGATCCTGGCATGAGCCCACCACCTGATTCTTACTCACCAAGCACTCCCAGCTTGTATCTGCGCTCCGGTGGGATTCGGCCTCTGCTGGCAGTCTGACAGTGCGAGTACCACTGGTGGTCCTTAAGGCGTGTTGTTGACCTGTCCATGTGCTGAGGCCGCTTCACCGTCCATTCTTGCCAGGAGCACACTCCGCGACGTCATAGCTCACCATCCCATCTATGCCCTCCGCTACCTCGACCCCATCACGACACCACTTGCGCGTTACGTGGGAGACTGGGGAATGCAATAATGACAAAGGCCCCGTCACCCTCTCCTAATCCCAAGAGAGAAACTGCGCCGCCACCCACGACGCGCCCGCCACTGCAGAGACTGGCCGCCAGCGACGCAAAGACATATCAGTCGCAAACTTCGCAGCCCTCGCCCGGAACCCGGACCCCGAGCCAAACCCGCGACGATGCAGCCAGCGACAGCGAAATGAGCGAGGCAGAGAGCCAGCCGGGCGACGAGGGAGAAGAAGCGCCACTGAGTGAGGCCTCGCCCGACGAGATGGAGGTGGAGCGCCTGCGCGGCCTGCAGCTGAAGATGCTGCAGCAACAGCAGCGGGCGCGCATGCGGAGCTCGTCCAACAATGCCGCTGTCGCGCTGGGCTCTCGCCGCATCTCGCCCATCAAGGAGGAACCCATGCCGGGCATCTCGCCCACCCTCGAGGGCGCCTTTATCAGTCCAACCCCGAGCCCGAACCCGCCGCTCCCTACGGGCCTTACCACGTCGACCGAATCGACTGAGTCTGCGAGAACCATTCGCGGCAGCATGCCACCCACGCCCGCCGCCACCCATGCCGTTCGAACGCCGTCGTACCCTTTCCCCTCCGTCCCAAACACGCCGAGATGGGCCTCCGCATTCCACATGCCCTTCACCAGCCTATCCCCCACGGTCGCAGCGGGGCAGTCGCGAGAGTACGCAACCCCGCAAGAGCGCATCGCCTCCGAGAGCAGCACCCCCGCCGCATCAAGCACGCCCTTCGCCCCCGGAGGAAGAAACTACCAGAGCCCGGATGCAGAAGACCCGCGATTCCCGAGTCCCAATCTGTACGACATCGTACTGCGCCTGGGTGCCGAACCCGGCCTCGCTGCTTGGTGGACGGCGGTAACGTCCATCATGCGCGACCACTATGGAGCGGAAAGAGCCACCTTGGCAGTACCAGCGGATGCGTCTGATATTGAGAATGTGCCGTGGGGCCAGAAGACTAGCTTTACTGCCATGGGCAACGATGGAAGCCCACATGCAGCCACCTACCAGGAAGCAGCAAGCCATTTCCAGTCGGAAGAGAACCCAAGCTCACGCGACTATGAACATGCCGACATGCCTCCTTCCACCACGATCCCGGAACGCAGACCAAAGCTATTCTCGCATCACTCCTTCGCCGGCCACGAACGCCAGAAGTCCAACACGGCCCCAGATACTCCAACACCAGCGTCGCCCGGCCGGCCAAGAGGTCCAATGAGGTCTGCCAGCCATGCACCCCATATGGCTGCCAGGCCATACCATCCCCTGAGGCAGGTCTCGCAGGCTTCCTTCGATGGTGCGTCTCCTACATTTGCCAGCTCGACGCCAGGAGGTGGTCCTACCTTTAGCGATCCAGAATTCTCTAGTGTGGGAGAGCCTTCGCCTCCTAGTGCTGTATACCATGTGCTGCGTGCTCTCGACCACGAGCCAGATGCTCTCATCGACAATACAGGTGTAAATCGTGTCTTGGAGAGAGGCCGCTTGGTCACTTTGACCAGAGATTACTCAACTTCACATACGACATCTAAAGAGGACCTGGATAAGGACAAACCGGAGCAGACCAAACCTTCTGCGATACAGGGCAGTGCTGCTGCACAAGAAGCCCACAAAGCGGCCGCTGCTCGTGGCCGTGCCAATCTGGCTACGAATGATCCCCGCCTGCCGCAACGCTATGAAGAGTACGAACAGTATCCAAGTTCACCATGGGCCCAGTCGCCCGCCCCATCGCCGGCTATCCAGAATGATGCTGACGCCAATCCATTCTTCGCTACAGGCAATGTCGACGAGGAGACATTCAACCCATCGCGTTCACCTCAAGACTACACACAGTATGGCATGGTTGAGGCCATTGGCGTTGACAAGGCCAGTACCGTCACACACATACCCCTGGTGCATCCCATCCTATCTCAAGTAATGGCGTCCCCAGCAACCTCGACACCAAATCAAACGCCGGCCTTGACGCGAAGACAGTCCGAACAGTCCATGTCAACGTCGCTGAACAACGATGGCTTCGTGCGTAAAGCGCCCATTGCGATTCTTTCCATACTGTCGCCCATCGTTCCATACCCGCGCAACCTCACCAACTCATTGAAACACCTCGGCCCTCACCTTGCTACGTCATTCTCTAATGCTTGGCACTTCACCAACGCTCAAGCTCAAGTCGCGTCGGTCCGACAACGGCGCATGACAGCTGGCACTTCTGGCGGCATTAGCCTCCCCTCAGATTCCGATAGCCTCGACGATCTGCTCCACCTTGATCTAGAAGACATCACCAACTCAGCAGCGGGCAGTGTTACTAGTCCTTCCGACTACTCGGGTCGATCCAAGCACAGTCCCGGAGACTCCATCGCCGGGACACCTGGCTGGGACACTTCTTCCGTCGGATTCTCGAGCAGACACTCCGTGGGCGGCACGCCTGGCCATCTCGCAGGCAGCGAAGCGGTTGAGAGTTACTTCGATGCGCGAAAACAATATGGCAAAACGCTGAATGCTCCAACTTCTACGCCTCATGAACAAAATGCACGCAAGACAGACAAGCGTCCCGCAAAGCGAGTGACTGTAAACCCAGTAGCCGAACAGGCCAGTGACGATGCTTCCAAAGCACGTAATGATAGGCCAGACGATTCGTTGAGCACGCGTCGCGCCCAGATGCAAAGCAACTCGAATCGAGGTCACTCGTTCTTGCACTCATACGGCGCAGACTTCAGCTCGTCGTTCCAGTCTTTGCCCTCGGCGACAACACCTGGAGGAAAGCCTCAGGCTTCGCATGGTCACGTAAGGAGACCATCCATCACCGAAACGTCTGACATGCCACCTCCTTCAGAAAGTCTACTCCGCACAATCACCGACTCATTACCGGTGCAGATCTTCACCGCCGCTCCCAATACCGGAGCAATCACTTGGGTCAACTCCAAGTTCCTCATATATAGAGGCCAGGATCAACGCCAGGTGTTGCGAGACCCATGGGATTCAATTCACCCAGAGGATCGCGATTCGTATCTGGAGGAGTGGAGCCGATCGCTACGCACTGGCCAGCAATTGCAGAAGAAGGTGAGACTGCAACGATTTGATCAACAATACCGATGGTTTTATGTCCGCGTCGCCCCACTCAAGAACAAACGTCAGCAGATTGTTCACTGGATCGGCACCAACATGGACTTTCACGAACAGCATATTGCCGAACTCAATTCTTCCCGACAACAGGAGACAGCTGCGTCGGAGGCTAAATACCGCGCGCTAGCAAATTCAAGCCCACAGATTGTGTTTGTCGTGTCAGATCGCAGGGGTTTGACGTTCTGCAATTCCCAGTGGATTTCATTCTCTGGCCAAAGTGAGACTCATGCCCTGGGCAACGGTTTCCTGGAGCATGTGCATCCTGATGACGTAGTCAAGTGCAAGCTTCCCGAGTTAGATGAGGATGGAATTGCCAATGTACCCACTTCGATGCCTGCAGATCACGGTCGAACCGACTCCAACTCATCTGACGCTTCATCGGAGACTGAGAGAACAATCACCAGCCCGGGTGGATCAGTACCAGACCGCATGGACATGCCTCAGGCCAAGTTGTCCAAACTAGCAAGCACTGGCATACTCAGGGTTGCAAAGGATGCGGATGGACGGGCATCGTACTCCACCGAAGTGCGACTCCGCAACAAAGACGGTGACTACAGGTGGCACCTGGTCAGGATCCTTTTGGAGAAGTCACTTTCTGAAGACGGCGATGAAGAGACCTGGTATGGCACAGCTACCGACATCAACGACCACAAGCTGCTCGAGCAGACATTGAAGGAAACGATGGACGCAAAGTCCAAGTTCCTTAGTAACATGTCTCATGAGATCCGCACTCCCTTGAATGGTATCTCCGGCA
>JGI20283J15916_100038_pt1 | contig 36086 bp, 28 predicted proteins | sample Plalitdecfosmids_FD_15916 | JGI IMG/M metagenome (IMG submission 15916) | reverse complement strand
CCCTTTTAGTTTCTTGGCATAATAGTCTACATTAGTGTCTGCTGCAAGCTCAGCTAATAATTCATCTGGTAGTAAGGACAATATACCTTTGGCGTTCATTCAACAAAGATATAAATCACTTTTCTTCCGAACACTTATGGTGAAAACACCAACAACGGCTGAATATTTGGTTTCAACATAATTTCAGAAAGGCATCACAGCAGCGTACGCTGCGAGCGACGCTGCTGTGAAAGAAGCTGGCGGCACTACATGGGTTCCCCGCCTCTCGCAATCTTATAATCGTGCAATAGCCTGCCGTCGTTGGAGAAGACGTGCACGCCTGATTGGTAGTCCATATCTTCTCCGCTAAAATAAAATGCGGCAAATCCATCCCTTACTTTTGTAGCATTACGGTACTCGAAGGAGCTGGCCTTGGTGGTCCATAATACCTTACCAGTATTCACATCAATGCGTTGCAGGTGTATGGGTGCTTGCGGCGATGCGGAGGTATTGCATTGAATCAATAAGTAACCGGGACCTTGCACCATTATTTTACCAGCAAAGTATTTACGGCTCGGGTCCACATCGGTTTGTGCAGGCTCGTCGCCGGTGCGTGTTACTTTTAACAGGCGGCGATCGTCATCGTAAGAAAATTTATAAAAAGTTGGTTGCATAACAGCCTTTTCTTCGGCCTGTATGGCATGGTAGTCGCCATCGTTAAACAGTTTATCGCTTATGGGTATATAGCTGAATTTCTTGCCATCGTTGGTGAGCAAATCCCAACTGTCGCCATACATACTTAGCTTAGCAATACCAGAGCTAGCCTGTGGATGATTTTGAAACAAAGTAGTGGTAATGTCTACAAGTGTATTGTTCTCCCGGTTAATTTTATAGTAAGTCTGGTCGCTGTAGTTGATGTATATATCGCCATTGCTCAATTCTTCGAAACGAGCGCTGTGGTCACCCAGCCGCCTGGCCCGCTTAAATAGTATCTGCCTTTTGATTTCATCTTTGGTAACAGGGTTGATGAAAAGAGCATAGATATTTACAAAATCATAGTTGCGGTCTTCGCCTACCAGTTGCTCTTGGGCAAAGCGCAGCAGCACGGGCTGGCCATTAGCGGTATTGGCATACACATAATTTTCATTGTATCGGTACTCGGCCTTTTCTTTAACATAGTTGGTAGATGGCGAAGAATCGGACCCGGAGAATAGGGTAAACATGCCCATCAAAAACATAAAGCCAATGACAAGCGCTACACCTATCAATACCTTTTTTGCCTTTGCCGGATCGTTGCCAAATGGGTTCGGCGCTGCATTACCAACAGGATTGTGATGACTATGGTTGATATTGATGTTTATATCATCATCGTCGAGAAAATACTCTGTATGGCAACTGTTGCAACGATACACATGTTCGCTTACTACCGTTTTCTGTACGCTGCCGCAATGCGGACATTTTATTGCTTTTATATTCTTGGCCATATGTGGCGTATGGTTTTCTTATAATATTGCTCACAAAGGCACAAGGGCACAAAGTGAATTGATTAAATAATTGCTTATAGTGACATTTGGCATTTCACTACAACTTAGGATGTGCACGGCCTTCGTCTTGGTGCCCGGTATATCCCTTCTTCGAATTGCGAAAAAACAATCCGTAAACAATAAGCAGTACAACCGTGAGTACGCCCAGCAGAACCAGGGTAGCGCCACTTCTTAGCACGTCGCCAGTACTAACGATACTCACACCCCATATGCGTAGGATAACAATACCGATTAAAGCTACGCTACACAATACGATTAAAAATCCTATTAATTTCTTCATCTTTGATTGTCTTTAAAATTTAGCTAACCACTCTTTTTTCTTCGCATCAAATTCTTCCTGCGTAATGATACCTTCTGTGAGCAAGAGTTTCAACTGTTGCAGTTTGGCCACCACATCTTCGGCAGGCGCATTGAGTTGTTGGTCTTTGGCCATATCGAAGGCTTTGCCCAATTCCATACCTACACCCAGTTGCAAGCCTGCACCGGCCAGGCCACCTTCGTTGCGGGCAGCATCGCGCAGGGCTTTCAGCTTTTCCATTTCTACATAGGTCAGTCCACCTTCGGCAGCGGCCAGGTTATCGGCAGTTATATTGGCTACTTTGTCAATACGCTCTTTGGTGCCGGCATCAAACATAGTGCCATTCACCTTGAAGTCGGTGAGAGCAAAACCGAGCTGTTGCAGTTCAGGTTGCAATTGGGTAATAATACCACTGGCCAATGCTGCAAGGTGTGCATCTATCTGCTGGTAGGAAAATGCACTTTGTGCCAATACTGCCGCAATAGCTTGCGGGAAGCGGCTTTGCAGCATTTGTCTGGCATCTTCGGTACTATAATTATCCTGCGAGCCAATAACATTACTGAACAAATGTTGCGGCTGTGCTATCCTGAAAGAGAAGCTACCATTGCTGCCCAGCTCTACGGGCATTTTGTATATGGGGTCCATGTATTTAACCGGCGTGGCGGTGCCCCAGTTTTGGTTTACCGTTTCTGCCTTTCGGTAGAACCATATCTTCAATTTATGTTCACTTTCAAAAGCCGTGCGTAGCTTGAGCAAAGTGGTAATGAAAGGATGGTTGTCCGACTCCAGGTCATAGATGCCCTCTTCCGTTATAAGGTCGGTAACCTTGCCTTCGTACACGAGTAGCGCCCCTTGCCCGGGGCCCACAATTAATTTACCAGCATTTTTAATTTCATCATTTGCAGATGGAAACTTGTGCACGAGCAGACCAGGCTGCTGGTTCTTCCATTCTATTACCTGCGATAATTGCCTTCTTAAAAAATCTCCGATACCCATGGTTCTTTGTTTATTGAGTTCGCATTTGCTTAGCAGCCATCTACACACAACCCTTTAATTTGTTCAGTCAGATTGGGGAGGAACGGCACTAAGCCCTGTTAAACGAAGCTAACAAGTATACGCAACAATAGAAGGGCAAATTTTTATTCGCATCGGTTTAGGCCGGATTCGCGGGTATACGACCATAAAGAAATCCGTTTTTGGAACAAACTACAGCGCTTACAACCATCCATACTGCCCAATCAAGGCATCTTTCTGGGTCCGCGAAACAGGTAGTACATCGTTACTGGTCATGGTCAACAGGCTTTCGTTGCGATTAAAATGCTTTACCTGATTGAGGTTTATAATATATTGGCGATGCACCCTCAAAAAGTGCTGCTCTTCCAACACATCCTGAATATCTTTCAGCGTTTTGGACACCAGCATTTTGCGCTTGTCGTTGAGCACAAGGCAAGCATAGTTGCCGCTTGCTTCCACGTACACAATATCGCTTATATCAATAAACGATACGCCGGTAGCGCCCGGGATTGCAATTTTGGTGATTTGCCCTTTGCGTAATTGCTGCTGCAGAATATTTAACTGATCGGCTTGAATGTGCTGTTGCTTTTCGGCTTTGGTAACCACTTCCTCAAGCTCTTCTTTGCTTACTGGCTTTACCAGATAATCCAGAGCGTTGAATCGGAACGCTTTTATGGCAAACTGGTTATAGGCGGTCACGAATACCACCGAGAAATTAAGGTGTGGCAGCTTGCCGAGTAGTTCGAATCCATTCATCACCGGCATTTCTATATCCAAAAAAACAAGATCGGGATGTAACGCCGGCAACTGCTCCAGCGCCTGACTACTACTGGTAAAGGTTGCAATGATAGCCACCTGTGGAAAGTTGCGCTCAAGGTTAAGCCGCATAAGCTTGATGCTATCGGGCTCATCATCGATCAGTATGGTGCGTAAAGTGTTCATGGTGCAAAGGTTTAGGTTTTGTTGTTATCGGTTTGTTTTTTTGATGCACTATGCAAAAGGAATTTTTAAGGTTACTTCGGTGCCTGCCGCTTGCCTGTGCTCATCGTATAGGTCCGTTATGGTGACAGAACCATTGGTTTTATACAACTCATTCATCAGCGAAATTCGTTCCTGCGAAATCTTAGTACCAAATGCCTTTTTATTTATAGCCGATTTGCTTTTTATTTCTGCCGCTTTTGCACGCCCTATGCCATTGTCTTTAACGGTTACCAGCAGGTAGTCGTTCGCCCCTTTATAATCTATATTGACCCATAGTTTCCCACCCTCTTCTTTTTGCATTAGTCCGTGCCATATTGCATTTTCCACGTAGGGCTGTATCAGCATCGGCAATATCTCTGTGTACTCGGTGTCTACCTGGTCAGATACCTTTATTTCGCATTGAAGCTTCTCCTTAAAACGAATCATCTCCATCTGCAGGTATAATTGCAAGGTTTCCAGCTCCTGGGCTATCGTTATTTTTGCGCTATTGGAATTTTCGAGCACTAGCCTTATCAACCGGGCAAAGCGATCGAGATAGTCGGTAGCAGCATCTACATTATTTTCGGCAGCGAGCAGTTTTATGGAGTTGAGGCAATTAAATATAAAATGAGGGTTCATCTGCGACCGCATCAGCTGCATTTCCGTTTCCGTAATCTTTTGTTTAAAAGAAGACTCGTTTCGGATTACGGCAATTCTGCGCCTTAGGAAAATGGCAATAATTATAGCAATCAGTAACATCATCGCCAACTTAAATACCCAGGTTTCATACCAAAACGGCGCTACCACGAGGCTTACGGTTTCCTCAGCGCTCCATACGCCATCGTTATTTCTTCCCTTTACAATTAGGGCGTAGGTTCCATGCGGAAGACTACCCAGTGCTATATTGCCATGCGCCACTGAGGCCCAATCGGCATCTCCCAGTTTATAGAAATACTGATTATCGGAAGGTATGGTGTAATTGGTAATGGCGAAATGGATGTTTATAATTTTAGTTCCTGCAGCAATATTAATTACCTTTTTCCCCTCCTTTATAGCAATTTCCAGGTCGTTATTGTCTGCGGCTACTTCGAGTAACACAATGTTGGGCACAGCTGTGTTTATTTTTATGCGATAAGGATTGAAACGGGTTACAATGCCATTGAATCCCAGAATAAAATTCCCATCCGTATCTTTCTCAAAAAAGCCATAGCCTTCGTATTGATAAGGCAGCCCATTGTTTATATTGAAGAACGTAAAGTCTTTTTTGCCATCGTACCGGATTAATCCCTGCTGAGAAGGTATCCATAAATAGCCCAGGGTATCAGACAATATCCTTTTCAGGTTATCTTCGGGCATGCCGTCTGTCTTATCGATAAGTTGTGCCTTCAGCGTTTGAGGATCGATTTTTATAAGTCCGTTATTAGCCACTGCCCATATGGTGCCTTGCCGGTCTTCCGTTATATCCGTTACCCAGCCGAGTGTTTGTGCTTTGCCGTTTTTGGTGACGACTATATTTTCGAAAACATCTTTTACTGCATTGTATCTGCTAATACCTTCCACGCAGCCGAGCCACAGCACCTCTTGTCGATCCAGCAAGCAACTGAATACACCACCTTTTATGTTTTTACCGTCGGGCAGAAAATGCCTGACAAACTGCTCGGTTTGCGGATTGAACAGGTAAACACCATTGCCCCTTGCCCGCATCCAGAACAGACCATCTTTACGCTTGTACATTTTAGAAACGGCAGCATTTTCCACCCTGCCGTTTGTTGTATCGCCGGGAATAAATACCTTAACCGCGTTGCCTGTTTTACGAACAAGGCCGAGATCGGTACTGTACCAGAATGCGCCCCGGTCATCCTGCAAAATGCTGTTCACGGAATTATTGACCCTGCCATTTATTCGCGGCAGGATTTCGGGCAGGTGCTCCAGTAATTTCCAGTCTTTATCGAGTACGTACACGCCTTTACCGTAGAATCCGGTTATGTAGTTTCGGTCGTTCGTTTGGAGAATATTGTTAGGCAGGCCAAAGTCGCGGGGATTGTTTACGTGAATCTGTTGGTACAACTGCAGGTTTTCGAAGTTTTGCAGATTGGGGTCTATGATGGCGATGCCATTGTCGGTGGCCATCCACAGCCTGTTATGGTGGTCTTTGGTAATGCTAAAAACTGCGAAAGCGTTTAGCGAGCCCGGGTCATCCCGATTAAAAACATATTCCTTCGCCTTTCCCGATTTCGGATCAATGAGTGCACATCCGCCAACGGCAGCCACGCAAAGCCACCGATATCCGTTACCGTCCTGCCACTCCTTCACATCATAAATTTCTGCTTCAGCCTGTCCAAATAACCTTTGTTCAATGGGTAAATAACTGCCTTTGGTTGCATCGAACTGTGCCAGGTCGCCACCAATACTACTAACATACATCTGCTGAGCAGCCGCCCGCCAGCCGGTAGCAGAGACCGGCCGTTCGTAATAACGAAGACTTTTTGTTTGTTCGTCGATAAGGTAAAGCCCATACGGACTAATTGCCCAGAGCCTCCGTTGCGCGTCTTCCCGCACATAGTCAAAGTTATTGGCTACCGCAGCTTCCCGCTTGGGACCGTGCAGGGCACGATAGGTCGTAAATCTTTTATTTTTATAGTCGAACAGCTGTATACCCTTACTGGTAGCCAACCATAGCCGTTTTCTCGAATCGAAGTAAGGATTACATTTATCGTTAGCGGCGAGGCTATTGGCATTAAGGCTATCGTGTCGATAATTGACCGCTTTGCCTGTTAGCGGATTGAAGCGACTTAGCCCCTGCGCTGTACCCAACCATAGCTGCTGTTCGTCATCACCGGCAATGTACCGCAGATAATTTGAGCAGATCGAGTTGCTGTCCGCTTTATTTGTTTTATATACCTTGATACCCGTACCATCGTAGCGGTTAAGCCCCTGACTGGTCGCGATCCAGATGATACCGTTTCGATCTTCATACACATGTTTGGTAGCGTGCGTACTTAACCCATCTTTGATTGTGAGCTGGCTGAAGCGCAAATCGGGAAAAGGCTGCCCCGCCGCCACATTTGTACCCAACAGGTAAAGTATAAAAAGCAGTGAACGCAGCGATAATTTCATGTAGCAGGCCGGAATAATGCGCGGTTTATTTACGTTAAAGTTATAAAAATATAGCAGTAAATGCTGGCAGCATAAGTCCAACTGCGTGTTTTAGCTGTTGAACTGCTTTAAAGGCCATGTAAACAGTAAAAACCTCAAATAAGGTATACTGGTTACCTTATTTGACCCCTCACCTAATTAAATCTGCAGTTCACATAGCTAAAGCTACCGTTCAGGTATTTCTACGTAGTTCAGGGAATAGTCTGGTTTACATTTGACCAAGCATCCATCGACAGCAGACCTTAGGACCAATTGAGCAGGGCTTCCCGATTTGAAGAAAGGGCTTTCCCAACCAGTTTTTTTATCAACAGACAAAAACTACGACTATGCCACCTGTAAAAGATTTTCAGCCCCATATTATGCCGGATCAGGCATGGCAGTTGTTGACCAAAAGAGAAAAAGAGATATTATACCTCATTATAAACGGGTACACCAATTCGGAAATTGCAGGCCTTTTGTTCCTAAGCACCCGTACAACCGAAACCCACCGACAGAATATGCTGTCCAAACTCGGGGCACGCAATACTGCCGTTCTGGTACGCTATGCTACTGAAAAGTTACATGACTACCTCATTGCCTGAGCACTCAGATCTGCCTGAAACGCTGCATCTCCAGGATTTCGCCCTATTCAACGGGCATCGGCTGCTTTTTTGTGTATTGGGCACCAGATATCCAGGGGTAATAAAAAAACGTTTTCCCTCGTTAAAGCTTTATTTTTGCAGGGATTAAAGGCAAACGTACATTTTGAAAGAAAAAATTCATACCGTCAATTTAATAAAACGCTACCGGGGTCGTACGGTGGTCAACAATAGTTCTATTGAAGTATCACAAGGCGAAATTGTGGGTTTACTGGGTCCGAATGGTGCCGGCAAAACCACGTCCTTCTATATGGTGGTAGGCCTTGTGAAACCTGATGAAGGCGAGGTATTTCTGAATGATGTAAACATTACCAAACTGCCCATGTACAAACGTGCGCAAATGGGCATTGGCTACCTGCCGCAGGAGGCATCTGTATTCCGGAAGCTTTCGGTGGAAGACAATATTTCCGCTGTTCTGGAGATGACAAAGCTGAGCCGGGCAGAACAAAAAGATAAACTGGAAAGTCTGCTGGCCGAATTTCGCCTGGGGCATGTGCGCAAGAGTCCCGGTGACGTATTAAGCGGCGGCGAACGCCGTCGTACCGAGATAGCCAGGGCATTAGCCGTAAATCCAAAATTCATTTTGCTGGATGAACCCTTTGCCGGTATTGACCCTATTGCCGTAGAGGACATTCAGGCTATTGTGGCTAAGCTGAAGTATAAAAATATCGGCATTCTCATAACTGACCATAACGTAACGGAAACCCTATCCATTACAGACCGCGCCTACCTGATGTTTGAAGGAAAGCTATTAAAGGCTGGCACCGCAGAAGAGTTGGCCGAAGACGAACAGGTAAGAAAGCTGTATTTAGGCCGCGACTTTGTACTGAAACGTAAAGACTGGCTGCATGAGGAAGCACAGGGTGATGTTAGCGAACAAAAGTCGATGGAATAGTCACCTGATTCATTGATATATAGCGAAACCGGGGCGACAGCGCGTTATGCCCTGCAATCAGAAGTAAAGTTGAATATTTATTAGCCCGACAGATGCCCTTTACGTTTGCACACCCGGCGATAATCTTACCGCTAACACTCCTGCCAAAAAAATGGTTTTCAATAACCGGACTTGTTATTGGGAGCTTGACACCTGATTTTGAATATTTCCTGAGAATGGAAGTCAGAAGCCGTTATAGCCATACCATTGGTGGACTGTTTTGGTTTGACTTGCCCATGGGAGTTATTCTGGCCTTCATTTTTCATAACATTGTCAGAAACGGCTTATTCGATAATTTACCCGACTTTCTCAGGTCCAGGGTTAACCGGTTTCAGAAATTCGACTGGAACATTTTTTTCAAGCGCAACTGGCCTATAGCCTTCATTTCTATATTGGTTGGCGCGGCATCGCATCTGCTGTGGGACGCTTGTACACATGGGGGCGGATATTTTGTCGAAAGAATTCCCTTTCTGACGGAAACGGCAATGCTCTTCAATAGGCAAGTTCCTGTTTTAAAAATTGCGCAACACCTAAGCACACTGCTAGGCGGGCTCGCAATTGTTGCCATGCTATTTAAGCTTCCCAAAAATGAGGAGCACCCCGTGCAGCCGAAAAGCAAATACTGGTCGGTGTTCTTTACCAGTTGCTTCGCTATTGTCGTCATACGCATGTGCTTTGGCCTTTCGTATACCCAATACGGAGCTGTTGTGGTTACGACCATTTCAGCAATCCTTATTTCCTTAACTTTGACTTCCTGGTTGATACAAATGAAAAAAAACTAACGAATTGCAACGCATCATACAATTTTTATCCGTTTGCCTTTTCTTATGCTGTTCTTATAAAGCCGGCATGGCGCAGCAACTCGTAAAAGCCATCCCAACAGAAAACGCCCGGATGATTACTACCGATGAGCTGGGTAATGTATACCTCGTGGGCAAGGACAATGGGCTTATACGATACGATATGAATGGTGACAGTACCGGCAACTTTCGTAGCGTTACCAATGGCGACCTGCTATGGGTAGATGCCACCAACCCGCTCAGGGTGTTACTGTACTACCCCAATTTCTCCAAAATAATCCTGCTCGACAGGATGTTGTCCGTCAAGAATGAACTGGACCTAAAGAAACTCAGCATCTTCAATCCTCCCGCCGTTGGCATGTCCGCCGACGGGCGGATATGGGTGTACGATTTCCAGAATGCCAGGCTGAAGAAGATAGATGACCAGCTTAACCTGACCCATACCGGTAACGACATGCGCATCGAATCGCAAACGGTGCCCCGCCCTGCTTCCCTTATCGAAAAAGAAGGTAAGGTATATCTCTGCGACCCTAAAAACGGGCTATACACGTTCGACCGCTTTGCCAGCTATATAAACACACTGGAAATTAAACATGTAATGAGGCTTCAGGCCTTCGGTTCGCAGCTCATCTACCGCAACGACGATAGCCTGCGTGCTTACGACCTCAAGACTTTGTCTTTAAAAACCATACCCCTCCCTGTTCAAAGCGACTTTATCGACGTGCGAATCGAGCGCAGCCGTATGTATTTTCTGTACAAAGAAAAGCTGGAGCTATACAATGTGCCGGAGGAATAAGATCTGGCACGGGTAAGCCTCGAAGAATTTAGCTTCTCTCTTTCTGATAAATTTTCATTCACCGGTAGTTTTATTTTCTGTAGCCGTTTATCCATAATTTTCTGACCTTTGCGCCTCAAAAGAAAAATTATGAATAAGCATACCATAAACATCAACGTACATCTCGACAACGAAAAAATGCCCGACCATATTGACTGGAGCGCTACGGGCAGCAATGCAGAAGAGGCACAGGCGGCAAAGGGCGTACTACTTTCTCTTTGGGATGGAACGGAAAAAACAGCACTGCGTATCGATCTTTGGACAAAAAAAATGATGGTAGACGAGATGAACGACTTTTTCTTCCAGACATTAATGACCATGGCCGATACCTATACGCGTGCCACCCGCAATGAAGAATTGTCAGAAGAGATGAAAGCATTTGCCCGCGATTTCAAAAAGAAAGCGGACGAGAAAATGATGGAAGACGAAAAGAAATGATACGATCACAGAACATACTATTTTGGATAGCCTTTGCTGTACAGCGTTTCAACAATTCATCCGGGCAGGTCTAAAATTACATTTATGATCTATATCGTTGCCCGGGAAAAAGGAAAAGGTCATCATCGTTGTAGATGATGACCTTTTCCGTATCATTTAATATTTCTCTATGCCATAGCACCACTTACTTGTGGAATTTCTTTAGGATAGGATTGCTTTTCTAATTTTTCCCTAACCGCAGAAAAAGCTTCCAGGGTAACCTGAATGTCTTCGTCGGTATGCACTGCCGTTGGGATAAGGCGCAAAATCAACTGACCTTTGGGAATCACCGGATACATGACCATGGAGCAGAAAATATGGTAATTTTCCCTCAGATCCACAACCAGTTGGGTCGCATCAGTAACGCCACTTTCCATATATACCGGTGTAACAGGTGTATTGGTGGTACCAATATTGAAGCCACGTTCCCGCAGCCCATTCTGTAACTTATTGACATTCTCCCAGAGCTTGGCCTTTAATTCCGGTTTGGTACGAATTAATTCCATCCTTTTCAAACCTCCTACAACCATAGCCATAGGTAAAGATTTTGCAAATATTTGCGAACGCATGTTGTAGCGCAGGTAGTAAATAAGGTCTTTGTTACCACCAATAAAACCACCAATACCGGCGAGCGACTTTGCGAATGTAGAGAAGTAAAGGTCGATACCCTCTGTGCAGTTTTGTTCTTCACCAATACCGGCACCTTTCTCGCCCATGGTACCAAAGCCATGTGCATCATCTACAAACAGGCGGAACTCGTATTTCTTTTTCAGTTCAATAATATCGGCAATACGCCCCTGATTGCCGTTCATACCGAATACCCCTTCGGTAATAACCAGAATACCGCCCGGTGTTCCCTCGATTAGTTTCTGCGCACGCTCCAGTTGCTTGGCACAATCGTCCACATCGTTATGGTTAAATTTAAAACGCTTGCCCATGTGCATACGCAATCCATCTATGATACAGGCATGGCTCTCCGCATCATATACCACTACGTCATGACGACTCAACAGCGAATCGATAGCCGAACTCATACCCTGGTAGCCATAATTCAACAACATCACATCTTCTTTACCGATAAACTGCGCAAATTCACGTTCCAGCTGGTCGTGATTATCGCTGTTACCACTCATCATTCGCGCGCCCATAGGATAGGCCATACCCCATTTCGCAGCTGCATCGGCATCAGCCTTACGTACTTCCGGATGGTTGGCGAGTCCCAGGTAGTTGTTCAGACTCCAAACAATCTTTTCCTTTCCACGAAACATCATCCTGTTGCTTATTTCCCCTTCTAACTTCGGGAAAGCGAAATACTCATGTGCTTGTTCTTTGTATTGACCAATAGGTCCACCGTCCTTCTGAAACTTGGCGAAAATGTCCATTTTTTATTAGCTGTTAAATATTAGATTTAAGTATAGTATTGGTTTTGACCGGAAACCCGATTACCTGACGCGGAAAAATAAAACAAAAACGCTTACATCTGTCGTTGTGGCTATCAACTTCCTTATTCAAAATCACGCAAAATTAATAAAATATTAAACGTTACGTAGTTTTTGCCAATTTAAACCAAAGGATTGGTTATTGGTTTAATTGTCCACGGAAAATTTCCGGGAGGGAACAAACCTTTGCCGCCGTATAATCGTAAGCCACCATGCCTGTTTTCGCCTGCGCTATTTCTACAGTTCCATTAGCTCGGATAGTTGTAATTTTATACAAAAGATCGAAAGAACGGGAGCCGATCTCATCTGTAAAAAGGTGAATCTGCAGTGTATCGCCATAATAGCCTTCGTTGCGGTAGGCAATCATAACGTCGGCCATAATCAGACCGCAGCCGCCTATTTCGAGTTCCGTATATTCTAAAGATGCCAAAAACTGCATTCTGGCATCATGAATGATGGATAGCAGCACATCGTTGCCCAAATGATTACCATAATTCATATCCGTGATTCTCAACGGAATTTGTGCAATGAAAATAGGTTTTTTGTCAGGAAAATTTAATTTTACACGAGCCATAAGAAAGATGAGTGCTAAAACCCTAAGACGATGAAGATAATATGCATCGGGCGAAATTACGCCGAACATGCGAAAGAACTGAATAATCCCTTGCCTAAAGAGCCTGTTATTTTCATAAAACCAAAATCGGCCTTGGCGCGTACAGGCATACCTATTAACTATCCTGAATTTACCGATAATCTTCAGTACGAATGCGAAGTAGTGTTGCGCATTTGTAAAAATGGACGGAAAATAAGCCAGAAACATGCCCGCCAATATTTTGACCAATGGACGGTAGGCATTGATTTTACGGCCAGAGATCTACAAAATAAATTGAAATCTGAAGGTCTCCCCTGGGAAATAGCTAAAGGTTTCGACGACTCGGCTGTTGTAGGCAAATTTGTTCCAATCGATGTCGAAAACCTATATAGTTCTTCATTTTCACTAAACCTGAACAACCAGACTGTTCAACGCGGCCATACTTCAGATCTTATATTTTCGTTCGAAAAGCTGATCAGCCACATTTCCCAATATTTCACCCTGCAGATTGGCGACCTTATTTTCACCGGCACGCCTAAAGGTGTAGGACCGGTACTGCCTTATGATATACTGGAGGGCTACCTTAACCACGAAAAAATGTTCGAAGTAGAGCTCAGATAAAAATATTTATAACGCCAAGAGGGGGACGAATATCAACCATTTTTTTCGGTATTTCGTAATAGGAGAAAATGACAAAAATGGATCAGCGGTGGAATCAGCTTTATTTGCGTTTAAGGATAGCTATTGCTTCCTGTCTGCTGACATTGTCTTTCTTGCTGTGCTGCCTCCCCGGTTTTACGCAAAAGTACAACTTCATCAATTTTAATGTTGAAAATGGATTGGCACAATCGCAGGCCTCCGCTTTTGCGCAAAATAAAAACAATGAATTACTAATTGGCACCTATGGTGGCCTGTCGGTGTTTGATGGCAGCAATTTCTCCAACTATACCAAGAGCAAGGGATTACCACAAAATGTCATTTATTCACTAGCCTGCGATCAGCAGCAAAACTTCTGGATCGGGAGTTCCAACAGCATTTCCAGGTTTGATGGTAAAAAGATTACTACTTATCTTCCGGAAGCCGCTACCGAGATCAACCAGATAGAGCAAATTGTAGTGGATGCCCAAAATACTGTCTGGGCTATAGCCAATACACGGCTGTACAGATTCGATGGTCATACATTTACCCAGGATAAAAGCATAGACACCGTAACAGCTATCACCTTGGATAAAGAGGGTAAGCTTTGGGCTGCGGGCTTGTTTCAGGGGGTATTTGTACATAACGGCAGCAGTTGGCATAGGGAAATAGATACCCGAAACGATCGCTTTTTCATTATCGGAAAATTATTCTTCGGAAAGTATACGGGATTGCTGTATGCCCTTACCAGCAAGGGGCTGATGGTGTTTGACAAAGGAAAATTCACGCCTCCATCGTGGTTGGCAACGCTACCCTACCGTGGCTTTGCCGACAACCTGCTGGAAGACAGCAAAGGGAATATATGGCTTTCCTACAATGATGGCGGTGCCTGGGCCTACAGTTCGGGCAAATGGACCCATTACACATACCAAAACGGGCTAACCGATGACAATATAAATGCCTTCTACGAAGACGCAGAAGGCAATATATGGTTTGCCACCAACGGCTCCGGCATTTACCGTTACACCGGCAGTATCTTTACCTACTACGACCGCCAAAGTGGTTTGGCAACACCCAGCGTCATGAGCGTTGCACAGAACAGGAAGGGTGCTATTTTTTTTGCCAGCAACAACTCGGGGTTGTACAAATTGAACCAGGGTGTACCGGAACGCATGAACCTGCCTGCCGGAGCTTCCCGCATCAATTCCCTATTGTCCGACTCGGCCGGAAAGTTATGGATTGGCACCACCGACAATGGCCTCTGGACGCTGGATGGTCAGCATGTTGCCGAGTTTAACCCCAAATTCAATGGAAATGTAGGGATAACCCATCTTTACCGGGATGGGAACTCTATCTGGGTTTCCTCTCAAACTGGCCTATACCGGCTCCGGAATGATTCGCTTATCCGCGAACATATTGCCCGGTCATCCATATTCGCCAGCATAGTCATCGGCACAGATTCGTTGCTGGTGGGCACCATCAAAGGAGCATATGTTTACCGGACCGACCTCCGAAAGTTGTTGCCCGTTCCACTTCTGGCAAATGCCACTACCTTGTGCTTTGCCACCGATAATAAAAATATATACATCGGAACCGACGATCGTGGCGTGGTTATCTGGAATAAAAAGAATCGCCAGTTTAGTAGTATCGATCAGCGATCGGGACTCAGCTGCAATTACGTGTATAGCTTATTGAATGACCGTGATGGTAACCTATGGGTGGGTACCGGCTGCGGTATCGATCGTGTATCGTTTCCGGAAGGCGGCAAAACGAAAATCAAAAGCTTCGGTAAGTCGGATGGACTATTGGGCGTAGAAAGCAACGCCAACGCCTCTTTCGAAGACAGGGAAGGCTTCCTCTGGTTTGGCACCACCCGTGGTGTATTCCGCTATAATCCCTACGTGACCTTCGACGAGCAACAAGCACCAAAAGTAATATTGCAATCCGTAAAATTATATTCGAAGGATATACCCGGCGGAAAATACGCCGACAGCCTTATTCCATTCACCGACCTGCCCTGGAATCCTGTATTGCCCACCAGCCAAAATCACCTGACCTTCACCTTTAAAGGTGTTTATCTGTCCAATCCAGAGAAAATAAGATATCGGTATCAACTGGTGGGCATTGATAAAAGCTATACCGAAACCGACCAGAATACTGTTGTCTATCCCACATTGCCGCCTGGCGAATACCTGTTTAAGGTTTGGGCATCAGATGCTGAAGGCAACTGGTATGACAACGCAGTTGTATATCCCTTTATCATTAATACACCGTATTATACTACCTGGTACTTCAGACTAGGCATTGGCTTACTGCTTGCTGGCTTGTTTCTTGCGGGTGTTTACTACCGCAACCGGCAGCGCGAAATGCGCAGACGATGGGAGGAAAAATTAAAAGAGGAACAACAGGCCCTGGTGCGTCAAAAAACAGCCGAAGATTTTCACGATGAGATAGGCAACAAACTCACGCGCATTAACCTCCTGGCTACCATAGCCGAAGGCAAATTGGCACAGCCAGGTGCAGATGTCAAAAGTATTCTGCATCAGATACAGACTAATGTCACTTCCCTCTACAACGGATCAAAAGATATTATCTGGTCACTGCAACCAGAAAGCGATTATATGGATGAAATTATTTTTAGAATAAGGCAAAATACACTGGAGCTAATTGAGGGCACAGGTATACAATTTGAATATAGAGAAAACGAAGATATTGTTACACATGTCAAGCTTCCCATCGATCATAGCCGGAACCTTATTATGATTTTTAAAGAGGCTGTAAATAATATTGTGAAGCATGCTCATGCAGACACCATTACGTTCTCCGTAACGGGATTGGCGGGCAAAATGGTTTTTGAACTTGCAGATAACGGCATCGGCTTTGATGAGGCAGCAATAACAAGGGGAAATGGTTTAGGAAACCTTCGTAACCGTGCACAGCGAATAGGGGCAGAATTGCAGTATGTGTCGCAACCGGGAAATGGAACACAAATAAAATTGCTATTTCGTATCCATAAATAAAAAGGTCAAATTATTTGGAAAATAAGATCGTTTTAAATTACATTTGCACTCCCGCCGCCAGGCGGTTAGGTTCTTTTCGATATACAATGGGGGATTAGCTCAGCTGGCTAGAGCGCTTGCATGGCATGCAAGAGGTCATCGGTTCGACTCCGTTATCCTCCACGCTTTAAAAGCCGTTTCTGTTTACAGAGGCGGTTTTTTTATGTCCCTTCGTAAAGAACACTATTTAGTTTACCCGTCATTTCCTTGAGCAAAGCAGTGTCGTTATGGGCATTGTTTACCCCTACCATTTTGTGGCTGAACTCTTCGAGCAGGGCAATACTTCTGTGCACATGGTTGATGGTGAATCTTTGAGCGGCCTTTCTATGATGAGCCCAAATGCCCATTTTCCTATCCGCCTGAAAATCGCCTTTGGCATAATAGCACAGGTATAGCTTGCTGAGGTATCCATAAAAGGTGCCAACAACCAGGGCCATTGGTGCCGATTTAGGGTTGGACGCAAAATAGCTGACCATTCTCGCAAGCTTATTCTTGTCTCCTCTGAAAATAACATCGGGCAGGTCAAAAACATTGTATTCGCGGCTTACACCAATATACTTTTCAATATGATGAATTTCAAGTTGCTTCAGGCCCGTTTCGTTGATGCTTATTTTTTCCAGTTCGTTGGCAATCTTTTGCAGGTCGTTACCGAGATATACCGCAAGCATCTCGGCTTCCTGAGGCCCGATCTGCAGACTGTGCGTTTTACCATAATTCATCACCCATCCGGCTACCTCGTCTTCCTTCAGCTTTTCCGACGTAAAGTAGATGCCCTTTTTGGGTATGACTTTGGCTAATTTACTTCGACCATCCAGCTTCTTAAAACGGTGCTCTATGACCAGTATAGTGGTAGGCGATGGATTATTTATATAACCCTCCAGCTCATTTAGGTCTTTCATTTGTGAAGCTTCCTTCAAAATAACCACCATACGCTCTGCGAACATCGGAAAGCGCCGGGCAGAATTGACCACATCCTGCCAGCTGGATTCTTTTCCATACAAGGTAATCAGGTTGAAATCTCGCTCTTCAGGCTGTAATACGTTTTCTTCGAAATGATGTAACAGCTTATCGATATAAAAAGGTTCTTCGCCGTCCAGCATATAGACAGCTGCGTATTGGCCCTTTTGAATATCCTGCAGTATTTTGTTGAAATCGCTCATTTATTTCTATTGTTACACGTAAACCGCTTCGGGCAATGCTGCCTTCCAGCCTTTTAATTTCAAGTATACCAGCGTGGTTGTATATATGTCCCGAAGGCAGTAGGATGCAATACGTTCCAAATCATGTTGTTCCCAGTAAGTTGCCGCCACCATACTGCCGTCGATATCCGACTTCGAAGAGGGTACATCCAGCACCTGGGCCAGCAAATCAAGGGAGGTGTAATTTTTGTAATCACCGAACCGCCAGAGTTCTAATGTATCCTGGTGGTTTATTTGCCAGGGCTTCAGGCCGCTTATATTTAAACAATCTGGCAACTCCATGCCGTTAATCAACATTCTCCGGCAAATGTAAGGAATGTCGAACTCCTTAATATTATGGCCGCAAAAAATGATTTCTTTATGCTGTTCGGTGAATGTTTTTATGGTGTCACAAAAGGATTGCAGGAGTTCTTTCTCATCATCGTTTTTGAGCGATTTAAGCCGCACTTCCGTTATACGACCCTGCTCAGATACATAACCCATTCCTATACACACTACTTTGCCAAATTCAGCATAGATACCCGCCCGATCCCTGAAAACAGCTTGGGGATCAGCCAACTGTTCATCGTTGAGCCGTAGAAAATTCATCTTGTGTTGCCAGTGATGTTGCAAGCCCTCCGGTAACAAATCCCAATTATACAAAAGTGGTACTGTTTCAATATCAATAATTAATGTTTTGTGAAAATCCATTCTACCTCCTTTCTTATGCGTGGTCATAAGCTTATATTTGTTACGAATTTAGTAAACAAGATGTATAAGTCAGCATAATTCCCAAACAGGAAATTTAAGACAATAAATTTGAGGTAGTATAATGGAAGATGCCAATAGTAAGCCTAACAACCAACCTTCACACCCCAAACGCAGCAATACCTGGATCTATGCTACTATCATAGTATTGTTGCTCGGCACCAATGTCTACCTGTTTCTAAACAAAGATAAGAATCAACAGAAACACCTTGAGGCCCTACAAAGCCTTGCTAAAGCAGATTCTTCCCTGTCCGACCTACAGCAGGAATACAATGCATCACTCGTGAGGCTCGACGAGCTTACCGGCAAAAATGCCCAACTGGATAAGTTGTTGAAGCAGAAAGATTCTGAATTATCGAAAACAAAGAGCCGCATTCAGGAAATACTGGATAAAAGTGACAAGGCCTCAGCAACCGAAGTTGCCGAGGCCAAAAGGCTGATAAAATCGCTAAATGTAAAAATAAACGATTACCAGAAACAGATTACACAGCTGAAAAAGCAAAATACGGAATTGGTCATTCAGCGCGATTCTGTGCTGGTAACCAATAGTGATTTACAGCAAAAAGTAAACCTGGCGAAAGTCCTGCACGCTTCCAATATACGGTTGAAAGCAATAGACTTGCGCCGCGGTGGCCGTAAAGAAAAAGAAACAGAAAAGGCCAAACGCGTAGATTTGTTTCGTATAACCTTCGATATAGATGAAAACAGGATTGCAGAAAGCGGCGCTAAAGAACTACATATTCGCATAGTAAACCCTAATGGTGAGCTATTGAGCAATGCAGCTTTGGGTTCTGGCAGCTTCCAGATGTCCGACGGCAGTTCCAAATATTATTCCCTTTCGAAAAATGTTCAGTTGCAAACCGAGCAGCCGCTCCCCGACGTTAATGTGGATTGGCAACAAAGCGCTGAATACGGAAAAGGTGCTTATTCTGTGGAAATCTACCACCATGGTTACCTTATCGGCAAGGGTTCAGTCAGCCTTCGTTAAAGCTTAAGATGGTGCATCTCCAGAGGTTTCATTTTGAGATTTAAATATAGCCATCCATAGCAGCGTAAAAAACAAATAGGTAAAAACACCATACTGAACCTCCAGCATCGGCTCAATCATCAGGCCAAAAAGCATGATTAGAAACGTAGCTAACGTATACACCCTTATGCGCTTCTTGCGAACAGGTGCGGCTACCATGAGCAACAGTATTAGTCCCATCGGGATACCCACTACCAGCATCGTACACATGAATTGGTTATGGGGTAGAATTCTCGAACTCCCCCTTATACTCGGGTAAGTGGTATTGTACTTCCGATCAATTTCCTGAACCATGTCGCCAGGTCCTACTCCTGTAAGCGGATGACCGAGAATTAACTCACCGGCAATTTGGTAAGAAATGAGCCTTGGCACGAATGAGGAGCTTTTTTTGTAACCGATAGTATCATTGGTTTCCCAAACCCTTTGTTCGTAACTCAAATTGGCAATCTGTTTTTTTACAGAAGGAAGGGATAAAAAACCAATAACACCCACAATACCGATAACAGACGCTGCTGCTATTACCTTCCATCTCTTCTTACGGATAAACTCAAAAGCAATATACACCGCACCGAGCAAGTAAAAGCTAACCAACCCAGACTTAGCCGCCTGTATGTGAATATAGATTACAGCCACCAAACACCATGCCACGAGCCAAACAACTTCTAGCCTTCCCTTATACAAGCGTTCGTAAAAAAGATAGAAAACAAGGTTGATGCCCAATACCAACGCGATGGTAAAACGAATGTAGTCCCCCTCTAAAGGAGAGGGCAGATGTTGCCCTGATGTGTAGATGCCGGGTACCCGTATTAAAAAAGAGAGGCTGTAGAGCATACCAGCCAGCAGTACTAATAAGATGCCCTGAATGACAAATTTCCGGAATTTAAATATGTGTAAGGGCGCATTGAGTAGGGCAAAAGGGATAAAAACAAAAGGCAATTTTATTTGGATAAATGTAAACCATGCCGCCTTATCTTCGCTCCACAAACCTGCGACCAGGTAGCTGATGAAGAACAAAAGGCTGTACAACAAGAAACGTTCCTTCCTCGATTCTTGCCAGGTTTTTTTCCAGATTATCGGATGCAGGGTATTGAGCACCATAACAATCATCGACACAGATAAAATACCCCTGGAAAACAACATACCTATCAGCATGGCAATACAGCATATACAGGCGATCCACTGTTGCAATGCTACAGTCCAGTAGTTGGTAAGTTTATGGTTATGGTTGGTCATCAGTATGCAATTCAAGGTTTAATAGCCGGTCGGCTCTACTTTACGTAATGCCGACATCCAGAACAAAATAAAAAACAGGAAGACGAAAACCCCGAATTGCAATTCCAGCATCGACTCTACCAGCATACTTACCAGCATGATAAAAGCGGTAATTATAAGGTATAGCCTTCGATTACCGGAGGCAATAAATGGGCTAATGACCATTCCGACCAATAGCAGCGTGAGCGGAATACCTATGCTGAGCGCCGTAAACATAAATTGGTTAATAGGCCCATATTGTTGATCTGACGATACTTCGGGATAATATTTTCTATATCCGAGCCGCATTTCATCCATAAGATCACCCGCACCAACCCCCGACCAGGGATGGGCAGCTATCGCCTTGCTGCCAATATCATAAGTAATCATGCGTCCCGCATCACTTAAAGTATAGTCATAACGGTTATCCTGCTTCGATTTGCTGATCTCGAAAGAAACGTAGTTAATTTTTGTGCGGAAGGTGGGAAGTATCTGATAGGCAACTACCGGAAGACAGATAATAGCTACAGGTACAGCCAGCGCCAACAACTTGTTGCTCCGTCCGACACGAACAACCGCATAAACGATTGCCAGTAGGTACAGGCACATAATTCCGGTTTTGGCAGCTAAAATGTGTATATAGATAACGAATACAACCACACCCAAGCTCAAAAACAGCTTCAATCCACGTGAAATTGTTGTTTTTTGCTTTTCGAAAAGGAGATAAAAGCTCATCAGGATAGTCATTACCAGCGAAAGGCTAAAGCGGATATGATCTCCATATTTTGTTGTTGGCAGTGGCTGAGAAATTTCGTAGCCACTCAAATAAAACTCGCGGTGTAATTGCAGTTGCAGCAAACTATTGGCAATAATACCCAATTGCAGCAGCATTATACTGATAATCACAACACGTTGGTAACGTTCCTTATGTAATGGAACAGCCAAAAAGGCAAATGGCAATGCGACAAAGGGAAGTTTATTGGTTGCGCTGGCCAACCAGAACTGTGTGTTTTGGCTCCACAGACCAGAGAGAAGGTATACCAGGAAAAACAAAAGGCTAAACACCGCAAATGGGCTTTTCCGCCACCGACGCCAGTTCCCGGCAATATGCTGCGGCTGCAAAGCGATCAGAAATAACAGCAACATGGAAAATGAAAGCAACACGCGCGAGAAAAACATCCCCGCTATCATAGCTATACAGCAAATTATGGCAAGCCATTCCTCTACTGTTTCCCTTTTCTTCAAATTTTCGGTGTACTGTGCCCTCATCAAATACTTAACGCAATAATAGCCGGCAAAGTACGTTAAAATACCTCTGGCTTACAAACAAAGGGCCAGCATAATTAGCCGCAGTAGGCAGCCTTTATTCCGGCACCGTAATTCTCCGTCCGAAAATGCTTTAATAACGCTAATTTTGACCTTCGAAAACAACTTACATTGCGCTTATCTTCTCTTCGATCTCCAAAAATAATTTCGCTTGCGCTTACGGCAGTATTGCTGGGTTTACTGATGGGCTGTGCCAACATTGTTCCTCCCGAAGGCGGAAAAAAAGATGAATCGGCTCCGGTATTGCTTTCTATGACTCCTGGAGACTCTTCCCTTAACACCAGGATTGCAAAAATCGAGATGGTCTTCAACAAATTCATGGAGATAAATGACCTGGAAAACAACCTTCAACTTTCGCCACTGCTACCCATTAGCCCAACGGTGGAGAGCAATGGAAAAAAAGTGAAAATTTCCATTGTCGACTCCCAGCTTATAGAAAATACCACGTACCGGATAGCATTGGGTAATGCACTCGTCGATAACCGGGAAGCTACGCCTTATAAGGATTTTGTTTTCACCTTCAGTACCGGGGGCTATTTCGACTCCCTCCAATTGCAAGGGAACGTTGTAGATGCAGCCACTGGCCGTCCGGATACGGCAACAACGGTTGTACTTTATCAACAGTCAGATATCGATTCGGCGGTACTGAGAAAAAAGCCATTTTATGCAACGAAGGTAGACGCCTCCGGACATTTTTCATTTTCAGCCTTACCTATGCGACCTTTCCATATCTATGCCGTTCAGGACCTTAACAAAAGCTATACTTACGATTATGGCACTGAAAAGATAGGGTTTATCGCCAATAGGGTTACACCGGCTTATAATAGCGATACCACTTATACCTTCTACATCTTTCCCGAACAGGTAGATACCCTACAGACTCAAGGCGATATAGACTCGACAGTAAAAACAGCCAGAAAGCCTTTGGCACAACGAGGCGACAGGCCAGGCGCTGGCAGAGGTAAGGGTATTGGCTACCGGGTAAATGTGGACACTACAGACAGGGCAAACCGCAGCTTCGAAATAACCCGTCCGTTGGTCATCGATATTTTTACCGAAATAGCGACATTGGACACGGGAAAAGTATACCTCAGTTATGAAAACGGCGGCATTGAAGTAGAAGCTATTCAACAGACCAAAGTCGATTCAAGTAAAATTAAGCTGAGCACGCAATGGATTTCCGACAAAATATATACGCTGCGCCTGGTAAAAGGCTGGGCCAAAGACACCAGTGGTAATGAATTACCGCCCGGTAAGTACTTTTTCAGAACAAAACGGGATGAAGATTACGGCACCTTGAAGATACATGTAGACAAAGCCTATTTTGGTGATGGCTTTCTGCTGTATATTTATAACGATGCTGATTCCATTTACAAAATGCCCATCACCGATTCCATTGTAACGATCCCTTTGTTGCAACCTGGCAATTACGGAATGCGCATTATCCAGGACGACAATAAAAATCGACAATGGGACGCCGGAAATTTCTTTGCGAAAAAGCAGCCGGAGAAGGTCATTCAGTATAATCAGGAGATTATACTGAAAGCAGGTTGGGAAAACGAACTCGATTTCCGGCAGCCGGTAGCTGGAAAACCTCCGACCCAAGCACCTAAGGAAACTGAGGATAAAAATTAAGCATTGCCCGAAGCGCCACCGGTAAAGCAAGGTGCGAACGATGCTAAAAAAGGCCGTTTTTAGGTCAGAATCATGTCTGAAAGTGGAAGCTATTGGGTTGTGCAACCATAAAAGGCCGCATACAAAGTCGTCTGCGGTCTTTTATGCTTAGTCAAATTAGCAAAAAATCAGCTCAAATATTGAGCAACAATCGGAATACGGCGTCCGATACCAAAAGATTTTGAAGAAATACGAATAATCGGGCAAAACTGATTCCTTTTATACTCATTCCGGTTCACCATCTTTAATATTCTTGCTACCAACGCCGGCTCAAAACCTTGCGCTGTTATATCAGCAGGCCCCTGGCGACGTTCTACGTACTGAAACAAAACGGAATCAAGCTCCATGTAATCAGGCAGGCTGTCGCTGTCCTTTTGACCAGGCCTCAATTCTGCTGATGGCGGTTTGGTAATTATATTTTCCGGTATTACTTCGCGATCCTTATTTATGAATTTTGCCAAAGCAAACACCTGCATTTTATACAGATCACCTAAAACACCCAGCCCTCCTGCCATATCACCATAAAGGGTGCCATAGCCAGTAGCTAATTCACTCTTATTGGAAGTATTCAGCAGAATATAACCGAATTTATTGCTTAATGCCATTGCCAGCAGCCCCCTTATCCGGGACTGAATATTCTCCTCGGCCACATCAAATGCACGGTCTTCAAAGACGGGCTTCAATGTCGCTTCTACCACTCCAAAGATGTCTTTAATCGGCAAGGTGTCATACCTGTTATTCAGGTTGCGGGATAATTGCTCTGCGTCGCTAACCGAGTGATCGGTGGAAAACTGGGATGGCATCAGCAAAGCATGCACATTCTCTGGCCCTAAGGCCTTACACGCAAGAGCTAACGTTACCGCGCTGTCTATGCCACCAGATGAGGCAACAATCGCCTGTTTAAAACCCATTTTCTCGAAATACTGCCTTATACCCATTACCAGAGCATCATGAATGCGTTCAATGTGCATCTCTGGCTGATAACGATCAGGAGCAAGTTCGATATCCGGAACCTGTACTGCAGGAATGCGTATTGGCTCTTCAAACTTACCGTTACCGTTGAAGGTTACCGCAGTGAGCTGTTCTTCGAAAAAAGGCAGTTCCTGTACGATGTTTCCCTCAGCATCGCATACCAACGAGCCGCCATCAAAAACGATTTCCGTTTGAGAACCTACCGTATTGCAATACACCATGGGCAGATTGTAGCGCAGCACATTCTTCTTAATCACAGCAAGGCGATCTTCGGCATGGGTGTAATCGAAGGGCGATGCACTCAGATTGATCATTATATCGGGTTGCTGTTCAATAAGCATATCCATAGGTTGTATCCGGTACATTGGATTCTCGCTTATATCCCATATATCTTCGCAAATGGTTACCGCTAAGCGATGGCCCTTGAATGCAACAATATTCCAGTCGAAAGCCGGCTCAAAGTAGCGGTATTCATCAAATACGTCGTAATTGGGCAATAGTGTTTTATGGATAACCTGCTTTACCTCCTGGTCGAAAAGGAAATAGGCACTATTAAACAGGTCCTTACCCTCAACCCTTGGGTTTCTGGAAGGAGCACCCACCAAAACCGCAATACCCTCGGCCTCCGCCTTTATCCGATCAATAGCGGCCATGCATCCTTCAATGAAATCGTCGAACTCGAGAAAATCTCTGGGTGGGTAGCCGCATACAGCAAGTTCGCTGAATACGATGAGCTCACCACCCTGCGCTTTGGCTTTTCGAATATCGCTTATTATTTTATCTGTGTTCTGCTTAAAATTGCCAATATGGTAGTTCTGCTGTGCTAAAAAAATCTTCATAACCGTTGTTGTAAATATGCGGGAATGCATTCCCGCTAGGGTCTTACTGCTTGATAAACTTAGTGAAGGCCTTCTCGCCGTTTGTTCCTGTCATTTGAATAAAATAATTACCAGGGGTCAGATCCCTTATACTGAATCCATCTGTTGCAACCGATCTGACCGCTTGCGGGCGCCCATACACATCTGTGACCGTTATTTCCAAAATCCTGATCGCCGATTGAATGCGGATAAAGTCCCGGGCAGGATTAGGGTACACGGTTACGGCTGTTTTAGCCATTCTTTCGTCGCTCATGCCTGTGCCATCAGCCGCATATTGTTTGTTGAAAAATTTCCAAATCTCGACGCCGTAATCGAACTCACCTGCCGTAGCAGCATAGCCGTACCATTGATGCAAACCATTATTAATTTTAAATAATTCGACTCTGGAAACGCCCTGATTATCCAGATAGCTATCGTGCGTTACAAAAAGGTTGTCATTATTGCCATCCGGCCATACCGTGTGTACCGGATTGCTACTGCAACCGTTAATCGTTACCCATTTGCTAACCAGCAAATCGACAGATAGTCCGACGGGGAAGCTATTGGTACCGAATTGGAAACTGCCATCATAACCAACGACATCATCTGCTGTTCCATGAAAATGGGCCATCGGTAATATCTTTTGTGGCGCACAAGGCGGCAGCGCCAAAGCGTAAGTTCCCATAACAGAGGCTATTGCCTTAAAACGACCGGGCAATGTACAGGCCAGACGTTGGGTCATGAAGCCACCCATAGATGCACCGCATACATACACGCGGTTGGCGTCTATATTGTACGCAGCCATGGTGCTGTCCATCATGCTGGCAATAAAACCCACATCGTTTATATCGGAGTTGACCGGAAAGTTTCCGAGTCCTGGAATGTTGAGCTCAATACCACTGTTCCAGGCGGCAGCTATCGTACCGAAGGGGCTATTGTAATCCAAGGCCTGCGGCGACAGTAGTATTATATTGGCCGTATCGGCTATAGAAGATACATTTAAACCTGCAGCATCGTTCATAGAGCCTCCCAAACCATGTAAAACCACCAGGAGCGCTGTCGGTATGGCCGGGTTGTAAGATTCCGGCTTATAGGTCCGGTAGCTCCGCAACTTACCTTCGAATGTAAAAGATGCGTTCGTCCACTGCCCAAAGGCAGTTGCTGAAAGGACAAAGACAAAAAACAAGAGGTAAAGGCAACGTTTCATAGACAAGCATTGAACTTGCAATTTACCTATAATTTTCCATTGCACATCGCATCCCAATTACGCAGTATCTGCATGCCATGCTGCGTCAGTACCGACTCGGGATGGAACTGGATACCGGTGCAGGCGAAGGTCCTATGCCCAAAAGCCATCAGCACTCCGGATTCGGAAAAAGCAGAGGGTTGTATTTCGGCGTTTTCCCAATTGTTGATAATGAGCGAATGATAACGCATCGCAGAAAATCCGTTTGGGATCCCATGAAACAAGCCGGTTCCATCGTGTACAACCGGTAGTGCTTTCCCATGAATCGGGAGCGCTGCTTTGACCAAGGTTGCGCCAAAGAACTCGCCAAGCGCCTGATGACCCAGACAGATACCCAGAATGGGCACTTTGTCAAAATAAGCGGCGATCACGGCATTGGTAATTCCAGCTCTGGCAGGTGTTTCCGGTCCCGGGGAGATAATAATTCTGGATGGATTAAGGGCCTGAATTTGGTCAAGAGAAACAGCGTCATTCCTATATACGCGAACATCCGGTTCCAGAGCGAGCAGATAATGATGCAAAATATGGGTAAACGAATCAAAATTATCTATCAGTAACCACATGTCAGCGAAGTTTATGGTTAACCTGGTCGAAAAAAAGACTTAAATCGGAAAATACGTTCTTAGCGAATGGCAATACAACACCAATTAAGGTAAAAACCTGTGGCGCCAAGGGCTCAACTATATCGAATGTTTTGGACATGGATTTAGTATCCGGATTAATGAGGCCCATCTTGTTGAACAACCATAACAATGAACTGAAAATAAAAGTAACCAGAAAGGCATAAAGTAATGCACCGCAAAGTTTATTCAGCCAACCCAAAGTAACCGCTTCCATTGACTTTTGGATCCATTTGGCCAATAACCTTACCGACCAAACAATAAGCAGGAAGACAATAATATAAGACAGTAAGGGCGCCCATTTACCGGCATGCTGCGTATCCGAAAAGAGCAAGGCAGATATAGATTGCGATAACTTCAACGCCCCTAAACCACCAAGAACGATAGCCACGACCGAAAAAAGGGCCACAACAATTCCTTTGCTGTAGCCCCTGATCGTAAACAGGAGTAAACTTATTAAGTAGATGACGTCCAGTATCATAAAAATCGAGAAGGAAACGATGGCTATTTAGCCAGCAAACGTTTAACCGTTTCCGAAATTAGCTTGCCATCTGCCAATCCGGCAAGTTGCTTCGAAGCAACACCCATCACCTTGCCCATATCCGCTGGTGAGGATGCCCCCGTGGCCGTTATTATATCCTGTACTTTTAAGTCAAGCTCTTCGGCTGATAACTGTTTCGGCAGGAATTGCTCAATGACGCCGATTTCCTCTTCTTCTTTAATCGCCAGGTCTTCTCTGTTTTGTGCACGGAAAATTTCGAGCGAATCTTTGCGCTGTTTGGCAAGCTTTTGCAACAGTTTCATTTCATCGGCTTCAGACAACACATCCTTAGCGCCCGCCGCTGTCTTTTCCACCAATATAGCGGCCTTTATTGCCCTTAATGTCCTTAGGGCAACTTCGTTCTTATCGCGCATGGCCTGCTTCAGCTGGTCCATTATCTGCGTTTCTAATGACATAATCTATTGAATTAGGCTGCAAAATACGAAAAAAAGCCATCCGATAATAAATCGGATGGCTACAATAACTAGTAGTGAAATTTCAATTAAAATGGATTTTGATCCTCTTCGTTTATAGCAGGACTAGCATCTACTTCTCTTTGAGGAATTTTGTAAAGCATTCTGTTGTCATTCGGAGGAGTAGTCATCAATCTGGCGAAACCAGCCGTATGATTTCCTGCACCAGATGGGCGATTCAAACCCTGTTGCAAACGCATGATATCGGTAAAGGCAAATCCTTCGCCCCATAATTCGATCCTGCGTTGAAGCAGAATCTCATTCAACAGAGCCTGGCCACTCGCAGGAGCGCTGTACGTGGGAAAACGAGGGGTAACCAAATCTTCCAACGCTTCTTTTGCACCAGCTGCATCTCCAAGATGATATTTAGCTTCAGCTTCTATGAGGTACATTTCTGCAGCTCTCATAAAAACGTAATCGCCTACAAAACCGCTTGGATCAGAAACCCTGAATTTGGTAGGAATCAAATCAGAAGACCTGAAATTGTTCTTCCTGATGTCACCGGTTGGTATCATGTCGTACAGCGCCTTGGTAATTTTACGATTGGCACCTACGCTGGCATAACCAGGTGTGTTCACATCCATAAACGAGAAGAAACTAACAATGCTGAAACTAGCGTATTGTTCAGATGTCAGCGTACTTCCCCATATCCATTCACCATTTGATGTCAGGTTGAAACCAGCAGTATACTGATCATTAGTCATCAATGGGAAATTCTGAGCAGCCCTGATAGACATTTCACGGGCTTTAGTATAATCTTTTTTTGCCAATGCAACACGAGCATAAATACCTTGTGCAGCATACAAAGAAATATTAGATTTATTTGAACTTGGAGGAACGTCCGCAAGCAGGGTAACCGCCTGTTCGATATCTGATGTTATCTGGTCAAACGTTTGCTGAATAGTTCCACGTCCATTACCTTTAGTTTCGCCATTTGTCGCCGTCGTGTAGATAGGGAGACCAGGCGCATTAGGATCTTTAGTGATGTTAAACTGATAAAAGGTGGTTAAGCGGAGCAATGCATACGCACGATAGGCTAAGGCCTGGCCTTTAATATCATTCTTCTCTACCTGTGGACCGACAGCACCGTCAATGTTATCAAGAATGTTGTTGGCATTGTTGATAATCTTATAGTAGTAGTTCCATAACGTAGCTGTACCGTAAGAGTTGGTAATGGTCTGCATCAGGTAACGATAGTAGTTTTGGAAATTCTCATAGCCGACGTTAGCAACAACCATGTCATTTCCCATCATATCGTCAATAAGATCCCATGACTTAGCACCAAAATCACTATGGATGTTACGGGAGTCCCCTTCTGAGGCGAAAGGTTTCGTCATAAACGAATGCATACCGTTCAACGCAGTATAGGCAGAAGTGGTAGTTTTAAACAAATCTTCTGCAGCCACCTGATCTGAGGGAGCTGTCTCGAGATAATCTTTCTTACAACCTGAACCTGCAACCATAATTGCAAGAATAGGAATCAAAAGTTTTCTATTAATATTCATTTTGTATTTTTTTTAAGTAATTAGGAAAGGTCTATTAAAGTCCCACGCTCAAGCCAAACATAATTGTTCTGGCCGCATTGTAAATTGCCGTACTGGAAACACCATCGTAAGTCGCTTGTGGATCCATGCCTTTGCGTTTTGATAACAAAAATATGTTATCGGCAGAAACATAAGCTCTTAAAGACTTCAATTTAGCTTTTTTAGCGACGTTTTCCGGGAAACTATAACCAAGATTTATGTTTCTCAAAGACAAGTAAGAACCATCAATAAGGTATCTTGTGCTTTGTGCAGAGGACTCCAAATAGTTGGTTTCCAAACGTGGAATGGTTCCCGATCTGTTTTCATTTGTCCATCTGTCAGTTAACACATCTTCTGAAAAGTTATCACCGTAAGTACCTGATGTCATCAACGATTGGTAAATAGCGTCATAATACTTACCGCCAACGCTATAGCTCAGCATGAACGAGAAATCAAAATTCTTGTAGCTCAGGTTACTCGTAAAAGCACCAAACACCTTGGGAATAGAAGACCCTCTGTAATCCCTGCCACCTCTAGCTTGGGCATAAGAGTAAACGGAAGTATCACTCACGCCGCCATCGGCATTTATGTAGGCAAATTGGTCAGCACCAGTCTCTGGATCGACACCTGTACTTTCTAAAAGGTAGAATTCATAGATAGAATGACCTTTCTTCCACAACCTGTTACCGTTGATCAACGAATCAATACCTTCTGGCATTTTGGTGATCACATTGTTGAAGTGCGTCAGGTTGAAATTTACATTCCAAGTGAAGTTTCTTGTCTTAACGATATCCGCATTCAGGTTAAATTCGATACCTGAATTCTTCATGGTAATGGTATTTTCCAGTCTGCTGTTAATACCTGTAGAGCTAGGGAACGGACGGTTGAATAACAAGTCAGCGTTCGTTTTCTGGAAGTAGTTAACTTCAACGCCTAAACGATCCCAGAACTTACCTTCAACACCCACGTTAAACTGACCCTGAGTTTCCCAAGTAAGATCAGGGTTAGCTATCCTAGCTACTGCAGCACCGGCATTAGATCCATTTGCAAAATCCAGATCGTACAATGATTGGTAGCCATAATATGTACCAATACCGTTATTACCGGAAGTACCATAACTTGCTTTAAGTTTCAAAACGTTGATCGCTTTTACATCCCTTAAGAACTCTGCTTTATTGATCATGTAAGCTCCACCTACAGACCAGAAAGTACCCCATTTTTTTGCGAAACGCGAGCTACCATCTCTACGCACATTGGCAGTAAGAAAATAAGTGCTGTTATAGTCATAGTTAACGTTTGCAAGATAACTTTCCATTCTGTCATTGTCAGTATAAGAGCTTGATCCTGTAGCTACTGCTGCTCCAGCAAGGTCAAGATTGCCTAACGAAGCCAAACCGGCTCTCGATGCACTTTGAGAAGTGGTATTCAACCAATAGGTTTCGTGACCAGCAACAACATCAACGTGATGCAAATCAAAATCGCGGGCGTAGGTCAACAATTGTTTCCAGGTATAAATTAAGCCATTGGAAGTACCTCTTGAGATTGTACCGCCTTGCTGCGCAAATTGGCCGTAAACAGGGTTGTTGTAATCTGTACTATTTGTACCGTAGTAATTGACGTTTATATCAGTTCTTAAGGTAAAGTTTTTCAGGAATTTAGCCTCAAGGTAAGGCACAAAAATGAAGTTAGTAACTTTGTTGCGCTGAACATCGTAGTTCATAGCACCCAACACGTTGCTGTTCGCGCCTGTTGCGCGATCACCCATACTGTTCTCCGGATCCTGCTCTAAGCTTCCCCAATCATATTTATTACCGCCAAATATAGGATCAGTAACAAAATTGTTGTTGGCATCACGATAATACACCGGATAGATTGGCGCAAAGGTACGGGAAATCAGAAAGGGATTATAACCAGGAGAATTCGAACTGGTCAGGAAGTTAGTTGTAGACAAAGCCCCACTTGCATTCATACCAACCTTTAACCAATCGGTAGCTTGTGCATTCACGTTCAACCTTGCAGTGAACCTGTCGTAGTCAGAAAATTTGATATAGCCTTTCTCTTTTAAATAACCTGCTGAAAAATAATAATCGGACTTCTCATTTCCGCCAGCGAAAGAAAGATTGTAGTCCTGACGTAATCCGGTACGTTGTAATTCCTTGTTCCAATCATCATGATATTTCAAGGTAGCATTTGGATTTAACTTTCCTGTTACCGGATCAAGAAGCTGATCGTTAGCTACATTATAAGAATTATAACCCCCTAAAACAGTCACTAATCCAGGTTCTTCACCAGGCTCCAAACCAGAAGCAATACGCCCGGCAAGATCCCAATCGTAACCACCACCAAATACCATAGAGTTACGGTAAGCATCCCACGCAGTTTCGTAGTAATCCTTTTCGCTCGTCATTACGTTGTAGTTAGGGATAGAACGGGTAACCGTACCCACCTTAGCATCAACTGAAATTTGGGTAGTGTTGTTTCTCTTACCGCCCTTAGTGGTAACCACAATTACACCATTCGCACCTCTTGAACCATAAAGAGAGGTAGCTGTTGCATCTTTCAATACAGTTATTGACGCAATGTCGGAAGGGTTAATCGAGTTAATATCTCCCAGATATGGAGATCCATCAACCACATAAAGCGGCGCACTGCTGGCACTTATAGAACCAAATCCACGAATACGCACTGCTGCGGTAGAGCCAGGAGCACCACCACCATTGGTCGTCTGAATACCAGGGGCAGCACCTTCAATAGCCTTAGTCAAACTGCTCACAGGAAACTTAGCGATTTGCTTAGCATCGATCCTGTCAGCAGCACCAACAAATTTTTCTTTAACCTGTGATACGTAACCGGTAGTAATTACTACTTCGTCCAATCCTGTACCTGCATTATCCAATTTCACCATCAACGGTGCAGTGCCTTCAATTCTAACGGTCTTGTTACCGCCGATCCCTGAAATCTCTAACTCATCTGATGATCCGTCGGGAACAACGAGTTCAAAAGAGCCATTAAGATCGGTTACTGTACCCGTTTGCGAGCCTTTAACCTTCACAGCCATCCCAGGAAGCGGTTCGTTGTTATCATCAACAACAGTCCCCGTTACCGTTTTGGATTGGGCCATTACAACCTGCACTCCCGTATAGAGAAAAATTGCAAGCAGAAGTAATGTTTTTTTCATACGTCTATTTTTGTTTTTAATTAAAAAAGTCTTTCCGTTCACGTTAACGTTAAGATAATCAAAATTCGCAGAGCAAATTTAATAAAAAATTAATCAGATAGAAATTTAATTTCGCTGTAGGGAAAAATGCTATTTGTTTAGTATTATCTTTTTGTTAGCATACTCATCACCAATCTTTATTTTAGCCATATACATCCCGTTAGTATAAGCACTCAGATCTATTTTAAATTCGCCATTCCTCATCGTGTCAACCGTGTAAGAACCACAACTTCTTCCTAAGGCATCAAATAAAACAACGTCAATTTTGCTATCCTTCAATAAGTTAACCTTAAAAGTAACGAGTCCGCTGCTGGGATTTGGATATAACGAAATAAAGTCGTCCAGCTTAGCCTTAACATTCACACCAACACCACCACCGCTTACGCACGGTTCTCCATCTGCTGCTACTTTAACAGTTTCTACAAACATTACATTCGTATTGTCGGGGTCAAGGTGATCTTTCAGTCTCGTTTCAGGTGTATTTTCTCCCCCATTCAAATACTCCCAGGCTAATGAAATTTTACTAAATACCTTTCTGTTATCGTCTAGGGTATCGCAAGGACCGAAACCTAATAATCCGCCGGTAAGTGGTCCCATCATCCGCTGAGTCGTAATTGAAAATATATTGCTTCCGGAAGAACCACCTTCAATTCCACCTTTCTCAAATTTAGCAGACCAATGAGAGCCGGCAGCACCTCCACCAAAAGACCCATTTGAGTTCAGTTTGCTGAAAATGGTCACCTTTTTCACATCTCCCCTGGGATGACTGAAATCGATAAATTTGCCTTCTGGCGCAACAGTGGCCCGATCCCATCCGCCCAAATATGCATTGAAATCATTTCCAAGGTCGTTTAATTCATCCTTGAGTTGCAACAATAAAAAATCGCCTTTATAGCTGAGTACGGGAGGAAGAAACGAACGCGTCTTGAACCTGGCACCAACCAAAACATTATTTTTAGGTAAACTTGTCGGATTACCTGGTGCAGTTGGCGTTCCGGCACAGGTATTGTATTCCCAATTGAAATAGAATTTCCATTGAGCGAAATGAACATCCGTGGTTCCGTTACCATCGTCACAGTGACTCGCTGTTAAAAAAAGCGGTTTGCAATCCTGCTTAGCGTTATTAATCAAGTTTCCGGAGCAAACAAATCCACCCATGTCAATATGAGCTGCTGTTTGCTTCAAATTAACATATGGAGCTCCCTCAGGACATACCGCGTTGATATTACAGGCATCTGAAATGTCCGTGGGTCGGGCATAAGAAGGAGGGTCATCGTTCTTTCCATAAGCGTTGTTCAAATCTTCAGCCATACCTCCCCTATAAGACGCACAAATCCTATCGATCTCCAGACTGATGTCGTTCAAAGAAACACCCTTATCAATATTCATCTCAAGATGTACAGTGGCTCCCTGAACCATTGCCGTGGTGAACAATAATTCTTCCGAATTATTGAGTTTTGAGAATGCGCCTAGTAATTGTCGTTTATTGCTGTTGTATAAAAATAACTTTACACCTTCAGGCAGGTGAAATGCACTATAGTAAATATCTGTTGCTAAGGCATCTCCCACGCGTATTTCTGCCGACCATATTATTCTGCTGTCAGGCAGATAACTGAATTTACCAAAATTTCGAAAATTAAGGTTCGTAGTAACCATTAAACCTGTCCGGTAAGGGCCGTTCGACGGTACCGCATCTTCCTTCCTGGCTTTTTCATAATCAGGTGCATTGATGTTTACCACATCACCGTAGTCGATAATTCCTTTATCTGCCACACTGAAACTCCATGGAATTCCAGCAACAGAATGTTGAGCGACTGATGTCTCCGCAAAAAATGACATCAATAAAAGCACCCATAGATTGGTTATAAACCTTTTGCGCATGTCCAGTTATTTATTTTGTTATTACAATCTTTTTAGCATATTGTGTTTTGCCATTGCTGATATTCATAAGATACACACCGCTGGACAGATTGCTCAGGTTAACAACAACCTCATTGGTTCTTAACTTTCCTGCATTGAAAGTTCCGCATGCCATTCCTAATGTGTTCACAACAGATATCGTCAAATCGGTACTTTTCGCAAAATTTGTTTTAAGGTGTACTATTCCAGAAGAAGGGTTTGGAAAAACAAGGATTGAAGATTCCAGTTGCCTGATTTCGTCAATGCTATTTGGTTCTTCCGTTGCTACGCAATTTTGGCCAGAGGAAGACATTTTAGCTGTGTTCATAAACATTGCGTTGCTACCTAAAGGATCAAGGTGCTCCTTTAATCTTGTGTTCTGCGTGTTATCTCCTTCAGGATATTCCCAGTTTCTCCCTAACTTGCTGTACAATGACCTGTTTGCATCTGCTGTATCGCAAGGTCCAAAAGAAGACGGTCCACCAGAAAGATCACCCATGATTCTTCCATTACCAGCTCCAAGAGTAAAAATACCGCTACCAGATGAGCCACCTTCTGAACCACCACTTTGTAATTTCGCTGACCAGTGTGTACTTGCACCGCCGCCGTTGAAATTTCCGTTGCTGCTCATTCTAGAATAAATGCTTACTTTCTTTGGATCTCCCGCCGGATGATGAAAAGCAATAAATGAACCTGAAGGAGCAGTTGTTGAACGGTCCCAACCCGCCAAGTAAGCGTTGAAACTGTTGCCAAGATCATTTAACTCGTCCTTTAACTGAAGCAACAGGAAATCACCGACTAATTGAGGTGTATTAGGATTCTCAGATCTTGCTCTGAAGCGGGCACCGGTCAAGACATTAGACATACTCGGAGGCGTTGCGCTACCCGCGCAAGTGGAATACTCATAATTAAAATACCCGAAGGGCTTGTCGAGCTTGCGACGCAGATGCCCGACGTACACCTCGACGATGTTCGGGTCGCCGTCGAAGTCGTCGTCCCACACGCCCTCGATCAGAGCGCGCTTGGAGAGCACCTGGCCGCGGTGTCGCATGAGGTGCTCGAGCACGGCGAACTCGCGAGCGGTCAGCGTCACCGGAGTCTCACCGCGCCACACGTGATGCGACGACGGATCGAGTCGCAGGTCGCCCGCTTC
>JGI20283J15916_100111_pt1 | contig 36215 bp, 31 predicted proteins | sample Plalitdecfosmids_FD_15916 | JGI IMG/M metagenome (IMG submission 15916) | reverse complement strand
ATCTCGCGCTACGAATCGCGCTTCGCCCATTCGGTCGGCGGCTATGAGGATGTGGCGGCGTACCTCTCCGACGAGTGGCAGATCAACGAGCAGCTGCGCGTCGATGCTGGCTTCCGCTGGGAGAAAATCTGGCTCTACGGCGTCAGCGAGGCAGTGCGCAGCTATAATCTCGGCGACCGGACGACCTTGGCCGACGACAACGTTCTGGGCGGTTCGGGCGTGTTCAACCAGTTCAAGCCGTCGTTCGACGACCACGCCTATACCGTTGGCGTGAATTGGCAGTTCATGCCGGAAGCCGGGCTGTTCGCGCGCTATACCAACACGTACCGCTTGCCGATGATCGGCCAGTACCGCGACAACGTGTTGCCGACCGGAGTGCGCAGCCAGTCGATCGTGCAGGCCGAAGGCGGCGTGAAGTTCCAGAAGCCGTGGGGCAGCCTGTACGCGACCGGGTTCTACAACAGCTTCAAGGACGTGCAGTTCACTAACACCTATATCGATCCGGCATCGCTGCTGATCGTGCAGGAGATCAACTATGGCGACGTGCGCACGATCGGTGTCGAGCTGGAGACCAATCTGCGCCCGGTGAAGTGGTTCGAGGTGTCGGCGACGGCGACGTACCAGGACCCGAAGTTCAAGAACTATACCTATAACACGATCGTCAACGGCGCGCCGGTGGCGACGTCGTTCGACGACAATCGCCCGTCGTCGATGCCCAAGGTGATGGCGAGCGTGCGGCCCAAGCTGAACCTGTTCAAGGGGCGCGTGCGCGTCTTGGGCGAATGGCGCTACGAAGGCGACAAGTACAATGACGACGCCAATCTGGTGAAGCTGCCGCCCTTTTCCGTGTTCAACACCAGCGCCGAGTTCGACCTGACTCGCCAGGTGACGGTGCAGGTGAAGGGCACCAACCTGTCGAACACGCTGGGCCTGGGCCAGGGTGGCGGACAGCAGGCGGTGCCGGGGCAAGCCGATGGCCCGGTGATCCTGGCGCGGCCGATCTTCGGCCGGGCGGTGCAGGGATCGGTGCTGTTCCGCTTCTGATGTGATCTCCCTCTCCCTGCCCCGCAGGGAGAGGCTTTTTGTATGGAGTTACTCGATGCGTCTCGTCCTTGGCACTGCCGCGCTGTTGCTCGCCGCCCCCGCCGCAGCGCAGGAGCAGCCGCCGCTGCGCATCAACGATGTCGCGGTGATCGGCACGCACAACAGCTACAAGCTAGCGATGCCCGCCGAGACGATGGCGAAGCTGCGCGCGGCGAACCCGCAGATGGCCGACGCGCTCGACTATGCGCATCGGCCGCTGGCCGAGCAGCTCGACGCGGGCGCGCGACAGCTGGAGATCGACGTCAATTTTGATCCGCAGGGCGGCCATTATGCAAAAGGATCGAGCGACCCGAAGCTGCGCCAGCCGGGGTTCAAGGTGCTGCACATCCCGGGCATCGACAACGGATCGAGCTGCGTGCTGCTGGTCGACTGCCTGCGCGCGATCCGGGCGTGGTCGGACGCGCATCCGCGGCACGTGCCGATCCTGCTGATGTTCAACGCGAAGGACGAGCAGAACGCGGCCCGGGGCGGCATCGACGCGCTGACGTATGACGAGGCCGCGTATGACGCACTGGATGCCGAGATCCGCTCGGTACTCGGTCCCGACAAGCTGATCACGCCGGACGATGTGCAGGGCAAGTATCCGACGCTGCGCGACGCGGTGCTCGCCGGCAATTGGCCGCTGCTGGAGGCTTCGCGCGGCAAGTTCCTGTTCGCGATGGACGAGCCGCCGGCCAAGGTCGCGGTGTATCGCGGCGCTCGGAAATCGCTGGAGGGGCGCGTATTCTTCATCAACACCGACGAAGCATCCCCGGCTGCGGCGTATCTGACGCTGAACGAGCCGATCAAGGATGCCGAGCGCATCCGCCGCGACGTGGCGGCGGGGTTCCTGGTACGGACGCGGGCTGATGCGAATACGCGCGAGGCGCGCGCCAACGATGCGCGGCCCCGCGACGCGGCGCTGAGCGGTGGAGCGCAGTTCGTGTCGACCGACTATCTATGGGCCGATCCGCGCCTTCCCGGTGGGTACCGCGTGAGGATGCCGGGCGGTATGGTGGCGCGGTGCAACCCGGTGCGGCGTCCGGCCGGGTGCGGCGATCTTGAGGCCGGCAAATGAAGGCTGCGATACTGGCGGTTGGCGCGCTTTTGCTGGTTGCGGCGGACCAGCAGGTCCCGGGCTATCTCGACGGCAAGCCGGTACCCGACCTGATGCAAGTGCTCCCCGCTCCACCCCGGCCCGGCTCGGCGCGGGCGGAGGATGATCGGGCGACGTTCCTGGATATGCGCAAGGTGCGGGGCAGCGACCGGTGGACGCTGGCCACGCGGGATGTGACCGATGATCGGTTCACTGCCTTTTCCTGCGCGTTGGGCATGAAGCTGGACGCCAAGTCCGCGCCGAAGCTGGCGGCGCTGTTCGCGCGGATGAGCGATGGCGGGATGACCGGACGCGCCAAGACCGGGTTCGCGACGCGGCGGCCGTATCTCAGCCAGCCGGGCGAGATATGCGAGCCGAGAACCGAGCACCTGGCGAGCAATGGTGACTATCCTTCGGGGCACACTTCCACCGGCTGGTCGACAGCATTGGTGCTGGCGGAACTGGTGCCGGACCGCGCGACCGAGATTTTGCGCCGCGGGCGGATCTATGGCGAGAGCCGTTTCATCTGCGGTTCGCATAGCCGCAGCGCGGTGGAGGCAGGATACCTGGCCGGGGCGAGCCTGGTGGCACGGTGGCATGCAGAGGCGGCGTTCCGCGCCGACATGGACGCCGCGCGGGCGGAGCTCGCCGGGTTGCGCGGCAAGGCGGCGGCGGCGGACCCGGACCGCTGCCGGATCGAGGCTTCAGCCAGCTAGCAGGCAGAACACCAGGCCGGCGACCGCGATCAGCGCCTGGATCGGACGGAGATGCGCGAAGTAACGCGGTGCCTCCCCGTGCCGCGCGGCGGGCGGTTCGGTGATCGCCAGGCTGGCATAGCCGAGGATCAACGCAATCCAGGCCAGCGTGAGCGGCAGTGCGAGGGCTGCAAGGCCTAGCCCGAAGCGGATCGCCATGGTCGCCAGCTGGGTCAGGCGTGGGCCGCCTTGCGTGAAGAAGCTGAGGCCGCGCGCTACGCCGGAGAGGAACAGCAGGATGGCGGCGCTCCACACCAAGGCGGCGTCGGCCAGCACCGGCTCCTGCAAGGCCCAGGCGCCGATGCCGAGCAGCAGGATGAGGAGCATCGGGCCATAGCCGAGCACCAGGCTGAGCGGTGGCGTGCTGGCCGGGGTGTCGAGGCGCGGCGTTCGCGGATCCGGGGCGTGCATGCCGGCTCAAAGCCCCGCAGCGGCGCCGGTTCCTAGCTCAGGCGCGCGCGGCCTGTGCCGTCTCGAGCATCCGCTTGGCGCGAAGATACATCTCCAGCCGGGTAGCCGCGACCAACCCGAGCGCAAGCGCGACCAGGATGTCGGTCAGCGCCATGGCGTTCAAGTGAAGCATGGTGTTCCCTGCCCCGCTCGCCAGCATCGAGCGGGCGGCGAAGCGGACCGCGATCAGCGCAACGATGAACAGTAGCGCCGCGGGCGAGGCGCGCTGGTTGAGCGCATGGGTGTCGGGATCGACTTCGATGTGCATGAAGCGGCCGCGCTGCCAACCAAGCGCTGCGCCGATGGCCAGCGCCACGAGACTGAGCGCCCAGCCGAGCGGCGACGGCGGCGCGGCGATGAACATCGAAGCGGTGGCGAGGGCGAGGATCGCCGGCACGATCCACAATCGCTCGATCTTGAGCGGCCGGACCTTGTTCATCCGCCAGATACGCAGGGCAAGCACGATCGTGATGATCGTGCCGCTGATCGCGTAGCTGATCCAGTTACTGCCGTACTGCATGTCGTTCCCCCCCGGAGCCGAGGGGAACGACATAGCAGCGCGGTTCAGCGGAGCACCACGCTTATTCGGCGGCCTGCGCCTTGGGCGCGTCCTTGTACGCCAGCACCGGCTTGCGTGCGGCCAGCGTCTCGTCGAGGCGGCGGCGGGGGGCATGGTGCGGGGCGGACTTGAGCGCGGGCTCGCCATTCTTGGCCCGCGCCGCGACCGAGCGGAAGGCGCCGATGAACTGGTCCAGCGTGGCCTTGCTCTCGGTCTCGGTCGGCTCGACCAGCATCGCGCCGTGGACGACCAGCGGGAAATACACCGTCATCGGGTGATAGCCCTCGTCGATCAGACCCTTGGCGATGTCGAGGGTCGAGAAGCCCTCGGCCAGGTTCTTGTCGCTGAAGATCGCCTCATGCATGCACGGGCCCGTGCCGGCGAAGGGCGCGTCGAGCACGTCCTCCATCGAGCGCAGGATGTAGTTGGCGTTGAGCACCGAGTCCTCGGCGACCTGGCGCAGGCCGTCGGCGCCGTGGCTGAGGATGTAGGTCAGGGCGCGCGTGAACATGCCCATCTGGCCGTGGAAAGCGACCATGCGGCCGAAGCTGCCGGCATGATGCTCGCCCGCGGTTTCCTCTTCGACCAGAACGAACTGGTCGCCCTGCTGCTCGACGAAGGGCAGCGGCGCGTACGGCGTGAGCGCTTCGGAGAAGACCACCGGGCCCGAGCCGGGTCCACCACCGCCGTGCGGAGTGGAGAAGGTCTTGTGCAGGTTGATGTGCATCGCGTCGACGCCAAGATCGCCCGGGCGGACCCGGCCGACGATCGCGTTGAAGTTGGCGCCGTCACAATAGACATAGCCGCCCGCTTCATGGACCGCGTCCGAGATCGCCTTGAGGTCGGGCTCGAACAGGCCGCACGTATTCGGGTTGGTGATCATCACCCCGGCGATGTCGGGGCCCAGGCGGGCCTTCAGCGCGTCGAGGTCGACGCGGCCAGCCGCGGTCGCGGGAATATCCTCGACGGTGAAGCCCGCGAAGGCGGCGGTGGCGGGGTTTGTGCCGTGAGCGCTCTCCGGCACCAGGATCACCTTGCGCGCCTGCTGGCCCTTGGCATCGAGCGCCGCGCGGATCGCGAGGACGCCGCACAGCTCGCCATGCGCGCCGGCCTTGGGGCTCATCGCCACCGAGTGCATGCCGGTGAGGGTCACCAGCCAGTGCGCGAGCTGGTGGATCACCTCGAACGCGCCCTGCACCGTATCAACGGGTGCAAGCGGGTGGATGTCGGCGAAGCCGGGCAGCCGGGCCATCCGCTCGTTGAGGCGCGGATTGTGCTTCATCGTGCAGCTGCCGAGCGGGAACAGGCCCAGGTCGATAGCGTAGTTCTGGCGGCTGAGACGGGTATAGTGGCGCACCGCCTCCGGCTCGGACAGGCCGGGCAGGTTGATCGGCGCAGTGCGGGCGAGGTTACCCAGCCGCGAGGTGCCGGCGGGCACCTCGGCGAAGTCGACGCCGGTGGTCTCGTTCGAGCCGATCTCGAAGATCAGCGCCTCATCGAGCATCAGCGCGCGGTTGCCGGTAAAGGTGTCAGTGTTGCCTTCGCCCTTTTCAGGCGCGGTCGGGCGCCAGCCGGACTGGTTGATCGTGCTCATGCCAGCACCTCCTGGAGCGCGGAGGCAAGCGTTTCGACGTCCTCCGCTGTGGTGGTTTCGGTGACTGCGACGACCAGGCCGTTGGCGAGGACTTCGGCGTCCGGATAGAGCCGGCCGAGCGATACGCCGGCCAGGATGTCGCGATCGGCCAGCGCGCGCACGACCGGGCGTGCCTCGACCGGCAGCTTCAACGTGAATTCGTTGAAGAAGGTCGGGGTGACCAGCTCGACGCCGGGGATCTGCGCCAGGCGGTCGGCGGCGGCACTTGCCTGGGCGTGGTTGATCGCGGCGAGCTGACGGAGACCCGCTTCGCCCAGCAGGGTCATGTGCGCCGACATGGCGAGCGCGCACAGCACCGAGGACGTGCAGATGTTCGACGTCGCCTTTTCGCGGCGAATATGCTGCTCGCGGGTGGAGAGGGTCAGCACGAAGCCGCGCTTGCCCTCCGCGTCCACCGTTTCACCGCATAGCCGGCCCGGCATCTGGCGGACCAGCTTTTCCGAACAGGCGAACAGGCCGACATAGGGCCCGCCGAACTGGAGGCCGACGCCGAGCGACTGGCCTTCGCCGACGACGATGTCTGCACCCATCTCGCCCGGCGACCGAATCGCGCCGAGCGCCACCGGCTCGGTGACCACGGCGATCAACAGCGCCTTTTTGGCGTGGCAGGCGTCTGCCAGCGCGGTCATGTCCTCGATACGGCCGAGAATGTCGGGATACTGGACGACGACGCACGACGTATCGCCGTCGATCTGAGCGATCAGGTCGTTAGTGTCGGGCGTCGCGGAAAGCGTCGGCAGCGCAGTAACCAGCTGGTCGCCGGTAAACTTGGCCATGGTCTTCGCGACCGAGACATAATGCGGGTGGACGCCGCCCGACAGTATCGCCTTGCCGCGCTTGGTGAGGCGGCGGGCCATCGAGATCGCTTCCCAGCATGCGGTCGAGCCGTCGTACATCGACGCGTTCGCCACGTCGCAGCCGAGCAGGCGCGCGACCTGGCTCTGAAACTCGAACATCACCTGGAGCGTGCCCTGGGCGATTTCAGGCTGATAGGGCGTGTAGGCGGTGAGGAACTCGCCGCGCTGGATGATGTGATCGACCGATGCCGGCACATGGTGGCGATAGGCGCCAGCGCCCAGAAAGAAGGGCACCTCCCCCGCCACGACGTTCTTGCGGGCGAGCGCGGTCATGTGACGCTCGACCGCGAGTTCGCTGGCGTGCGGCGGCAGGCCGTGAATCGGACCGTTCAGCCGCGCGGATTCGGGAACGTCGACGAACAGGTCGTCCACGGAGGCTGCGCCGATGGTGGCGAGCATCGCCTGGCGGTCGGTTTGGGTCAGGGGCAGGTAGCGCATGTCGACCATGTCTCCCCCCTCCCTGCAAGGGAGGGGATGGGGGTGGGTATTAGCGGCGGCGGGGGTTCGATGCCTCCACCGTCGCTTTTTGGGGATGCGGCAGGAGCTCACCTTCGGCTTGCACCACCCCCAACCCCTCCCTTCAAAGGGAGGGGCTTAGAAGGCGTCAGAGGCTCTCGACGAAGTCCTTGTAGGCGGCTTCGTCCATCAGGGCTTCGACTTCCGCCGGGTTCGACAGGGTGAGCTTGAAGAACCAGCCCTCGCCTTCCGGATCCTCGTTCACCAGCGCGGGGTTGTCGGCGAGTGCGGGGTTGTCCTCGACGACGGTGCCGCTGGCCGGCGCATAGACGTCCGAGGCGGCCTTGACCGACTCCACCACCGCGGCGTCGTCACCCTTGGCGACGGTCTTGCCGGCGTCGGGGGTTTCGACGAACACGATGTCGCCCAACTGGCTCTGGGCATAGGTGGTGATGCCGACGGTGGCGGTGTCGCCGTCGACCTGGATCCACTCATGGTCTTGGGTGAAATAGCGGCTCATGTCTCAGGCTCCCTTGCGGACATAGCGGTGGGGGACGAAGGGCATCGAAGCGACCTCCGCGGAATGGGTCTTGCCGCGCTGGCTCAGCGTCAAGCGGGTGCCGGCTACGGCAAGCGCGGCGGGGACATAGGCCATGGCGATCGGCTTCTGCACCGACGGGGCGAAGCCGCCGCTGGTGACCTTGCCGATCTCTGCGCCGCCGTCGTCGACGACGGTGGCGCCTTCGCGGACCGGCTGGCGGCCTTCGACGATCAGGCCCACGCGCTTGGTGGCAGGGCCGCTAGCGCGATCGGCGAGGATCGCCTCGGCGCCGGGGAAGCCGCCTTCTTCGCGGCGGCGCTTGGAGAGCGCGAAGCCGAGATCGGCGACGACGGGATTGGTCTCCAGATCGAGATCATGGCCGTAGAGCGGCAGGCCGGCTTCGAGGCGCAGCGAGTCGCGCGCGCCCAAGCCGATCGGCTTGACTTCGGGTTGGGCGCAGAGTGCTTCGGCGAATGCTTCGACCACGTCGCCCGGGATCGAGATCTCGAAGCCGTCCTCGCCGGTATAGCCCGAGCGGCTGACCCATAGCGAGTTGCCCTGCCACTCGAACGCGGCGGCGGTCATGAATACCAGCGATGCGACGCCGGGAACGACGCGCTCGAGCGCGGTGACCGCTTCGGGCCCCTGCAAAGCAAGCAGCGCCTGCTCGTCGAGATGGTTGATCGAGATGGCGTCGGGCAGCGCTTCGCGCAGCACGCCGAGATCGTCCCACTTGGTAGCGCCGTTGACGACCATGTAGAAGGCGCCGCTCTCGATCTCGAAGGCATTCTCGTCGCCCAGGCGGGTTACCATCAGGTCGTCATGAATGCCGCCATTATCGGCGAGCAGCAGCGAATAGCGCATGCGGCCGGGGGTCAGCCCCTTGATGTCGCCGGGGAGCAGGGTTTCCAGCTGGGCATCGACCTCGGGGCCGGAGAACAGCAGCTGTCCCATATGGCTGACGTCGAACAGCCCGGCATGCTCGCGGGTCCAGAGATGCTCGGCCATGATGCCTTCATACTGGACGGGCATCTCATAGCCGGCGAACGCCACCATCCGACCGCCGCGCGCGCGGTGCCACTGATCGAGCGGCAGCAGCTGCGGGGCGAGCGCCTCGGCTTCGGGTTCGTTGACGTCCTGGCTCATCGACACGGTTCCGGCGCAGTGGATCGACGACGGATCGCGCGCCTGCGGTGCGCCTTGATCCGTCGCCCCCTCTGTCACGGGACCTGAGAGCTTTCCCCCCGCGCCTTTGCGGCTGGCGGAGGTTACCCCTTCGGTGGCCGCTGCTGAAGCGGCGCTTTCCAGAGTGTCGTGCCCGCGCGGTCCTGGATGCCTGAGAGATTCCGGGGCGGTTGCTCCTTCGGCGGTCCGGTATACCGAACTCTCTCCCGCGCGTGCCCATGCCGGTTGCCCGGCATCGACGGAGAGCAGCCTTGGCCGCGCCCCGTCTCTGAGTCAATCCGGCTTTAGCGGGTCGCGTTGTACTTGAGCTGATCCTGGGTCAGCTGAAAGCCGACCAGCGCCTCGAACGTGGCGGCGAGGACGGCGTCGCGGACTTCCGGGGTGGACAGCGGATCCATCGCGGCAGCCTCGTCGCCGGCCTTGCGCTTCTCGTTGAGGCGCTTGCGAACGCTTTCGGGCAACGTCGCAGCGGCGCGAGAGACCGAACCGGTCGCCTGGCCGCGCGTCTGGGCGCGGATCTGGCCTTCAGCAAAGTGCACCGTGACTTGGCCGACCGTCTTGGCGACGACCGACGAGCCGCCGCGAACGATCGCCAGATAATAAGGCAAGGTGACGTCTCGCGCAGGTCCGGCCTGGGCGCGGCGGGCGAGCACGTCGAAGGTCACGGTGGTGGCGATCGGATCGACGGTATCGACGCAGGTCGACTGGAGGTTGGTGAGGGTGGCGGTCACGTCGATCGCCGACGCCTCGCGGCTGGCAGGCGGGTTGAACAGGGTGATGTCGCCGGTCCCGGCGGTGACGCCCACGCGCGGGCAGGCGGAGCGGACGGCGGAGATACCGCCTTCGGTGATCTCGCCGGTGCGGGCGCAGCCGCCTGCGGCCAGCAGGACAAGAACAGGAACGGCGAGCTTGGCGAGCGACACGGGCGGAACACCTTTCACAATAAGACGGGCCGCCGCTGCAAACGGGGCCCGGAAGCGGCCGGCACCATAGGAACCGCCTTTCGCGCGCGCAAGCAATCGCGTAGAGCGCGAGGCGTGATGAACCAGGCTCAGAAACCCGCCCTCGAACTGCTGATCGCCGCTCCGCGCGGCTTTTGCGCCGGAGTCGACCGGGCGATCCGGATCGTCGAGCTGGCGATCGAGAAATATGGCGCGCCGGTCTATGTCCGGCACGAGATCGTCCACAACAAGTTCGTGGTGGATACGCTGAAGGCGCAGGGTGCGATCTTTGTCGAGGAGCTGGACCAGGTACCCGACGGCGTGCCGGTGGTGTTCTCCGCGCACGGCGTGCCCAAGGCAGTGCCGGCCAAGGCGGAGGAGCGCGGGCTGTCCTATCTGGATGCCACCTGCCCGCTCGTCTCCAAGGTGCATCGCCAGGCCGAGCGACTGGTCGCGGTGGGGCGGCACATCCTGTTCATCGGGCACAAGGGGCATCCCGAAGTGATCGGCACCTTTGGCCAGGTGCCCGAGGGCGCGATGACGCTGATCGAGACGCCCGAGGATGCCGAGCTGGTGCAGGTTTCCGATCCCGAAAACCTTGCCTTCCTGACGCAGACGACCTTGTCGGTGGACGATACCGCGGCGACGCTCGAGGTGCTCCAACGGCGCTTCCCGTCGATCCTCGCGCCCGGCCCGAACGACATCTGCTACGCGACCACGAACCGGCAGGGCGCGGTGAAGGCGATCGCGTCGTCGGTCGACCTGATGCTGGTGATCGGGGGCAAGAACTCCTCCAATTCGCTGCGGCTGGTCGAAGTGGCCGAGCGGCAGGGCACCACCGCCTATCTGATCCCGCGGGCCGAGGACCTGGACTGGAACTGGCTGAACGGTGTGGGTTCGCTGGGCGTCAGCGCGGGTGCTTCGGCGCCCGAATTGCTGGTGCGTGAGCTGGTTGCCAAGCTTTCCGAGCGGTTCGACGTGCGGGAGCGCGAAGTTGAGACGGTGGAGGAGAACGTCACCTTCAAATTGCCGCGTGGTCTCGAAGCGGCCTGATGGCCGTTTACACTCTTGTTGACGCCGAGACACTGGGTCGGTTCCTGGAAGGCTATGCCGTCGGGGCGCTGGTTTCGGCCAAGGGCATCGCGGAAGGCGTTGAAAACACGAACTATTTCGTGGACACGACGCAGGGCCGCTTCATCCTGACGCTGTACGAGAAACGCGTGGCGGCGGGCGACCTGCCCTATTTCATGGCGCTGCTCGATCATCTCGCGCACGCAGGATTGCCCGTGCCGCGCGCGATCCGCGACAAGAATGGCGTTGCGATTCAGGAGCTTAACGGGCGCCCGGCGTGCCTGATCGAGTTCCTGCCGGGCATTTCGCTGTCGCACCCGACCGAAATTCAGGCGCGCGCAGCGGGCGCGGCGCTGGGGCAATTGCACGATTCCGCGTCAAATTTCGGCCAACAGCGCGTAAATTCGATGGGTGTGGATCAATGGCGTCCGCTGTTCGAGCGGTGCGGGCGCGATCTGGATGCGATCGAGCCGGGGCTGCACGACGCGCTGGAGGCCGAACTGGATCGCGTGCTCGGCGCCTGGGGCCATGGCCTGCCGCGCGGCACGATCCATGCCGACCTGTTTCCCGACAATGTGCTGATGCGCGGCGATGCCGTCAGCGGCCTGATCGATTTCTACTTCGCCTGCACCGATGCGCGCGCGCTCGACCTGGCGATCACCCATAGCGCGTGGAGCTTCGACGCGACCGGCACCCAGGCAAACTGGGCGGTCGGCCAGGCGCTGATCGAGGGCTATGGGCAGTCGATCGCGTTGACCGACGATGAGAAGGCGGCGTTCCAGACGCTGTGCGAGGGTGCGTGCATCCGCTTCCTGCTGTCGCGGGCATGGGACTGGCTGAACACGCCCGCCGATGCCCTGGTGACGCGCAAGGACCCGCTGGCCTATTGGCGGCGGCTCCAGACCTACAAGAACCAAGGATCGTTGTTCGCGTGACCGAATTACAGCATGTCGAGATGTTCACCGACGGCGCGTGCAAGGGCAATCCCGGCAAGGGCGGCTGGGGCGTGCTGCTGCGCATGGGCGAGACCGAGAAGGAATTGTCCGGCGGTGAGCTGCACACCACCAACAATCGCATGGAGCTGATGGCCGCGATCCAGGGGCTGAACGCGCTCAAGCGGCCGTGCCGGGTGACGCTGTCGACCGACAGCCGCTATGTGATGGACGGGCTGACCAAGTGGATCCATGGCTGGCTGAAGAACGGCTGGCGCACCGCCGACAAGAAGCCGGTGAAGAATGCCGAGCTGTGGCAGGCATTGCTGGAAGCCGCCAAGCCGCACCGCGTGGAGTGGGTGTGGGTCAAGGGACATGCCGGGCACCCCGACAATGAGCGGGCGGACAAGCTGGCCAGCGACGCGGCGGTGGCGCAGCGCTGAGGCCAATTTGAGGGCGGCTCGCATGTGGAGAGCCCCCTTCACCACTCCCTGAGGGCGCGGTCCCCCTCCCCGTGCCGGGGAGGATTTGTGCTCGTGCGTTTACCTAAACAGCCTGCGCTGTTAGACTTTTCCCGACATGGCGCGTTCCTTCACCACCATGTGCTTCAGCGCCCTCCGATCGCAGCTTGCGTGCCTGCCACGGCTTTGCCGTCGGGGTATCGCTGCGTGGGTGACGGTGCTTACCGTATTGTTCTGCGCGGTACTTCCCGCCGGACTGCCGCAGTCGGCCGCGCATGGATCGGCATTCAATCCGGCCACCACGACGGTGGCGCTTGCCGCCCGGGGACCCGAGCGGCGGATGTCGGCCTCGCAGCGGCTGAGGCCGGATCGCCCGCCGGTGCCAGCGGCGACGGCGGCGGTTATGTCTTTCGGTACGCCGAGCGTCCGTCGCGACGCTGGTGGTTTGCTGGCCCGCGTTGCCCCGGCGACGCTGCATACGCAGGCGTTTGCAAGGCTGCGCTGGGCACGTGACCCTCCGGCGGCGTGAATCGCAGCCGCGCTTGCGGCTGTGTCGCCTGAACTTCGACCCTATCTAGGGAAGCGGCGCGACGCGCCGGGCCCCGAGGAGGTAGCATGAAGAACAAGCAAAAACGGCCACCCTGGTGGTTCGTGGCAGCGGTCTGGACCGGACTCGCCAGCGCGTCGGCGCTGCTGGCCGTGGCCGCAGGACTGGCCGTAGAATGACACTGGGCGCGCAGGCCGACCGGAAGCGGGCCGGCCTGCGCCACTCGCCTGCACAGGAAACTTGATGCCCCATCACACGCCCCTAATCGCCACCATCGTCGCGGGCCTGTTCGTCGCCTTCGTATTCGGCGCGATCGCCCATCGGCTCAAAGTATCGCCGATCGCCGGCTATCTGCTCGCCGGAGTCGCGGTGGGTCCGTTCACCCCCGGCTTCGTCGCCAATTCGGACCTAGCCAACGAGCTGGCCGAGATCGGCGTAATCCTGTTGATGTTCGGCGTCGGGCTGCATTTCTCACTGAAAGACCTGATGTCGGTGCGCCGGATCGCGGTGCCGGGCGCGATCGGCCAGATCGCGGCGGCGACGGGGATGGGCATGGCGCTGGCCTGGATGGCCGGATGGGGCATGCAGGCGGGACTGGTGTTCGGCCTGGCGCTGTCGGTGGCGAGTACGGTGGTGCTGCTGCGCGCGCTGCAGGGGCATGACATCGTCCAGACCGAGCGCGGACGGATCGCAGTCGGCTGGCTGATCGTCGAGGATCTGGCGATGGTGCTGGCGCTGGTGCTGCTGCCGGTGATCGCCGGCATCACCAGCGGGGCGAATGAAGGCGCCGCCGCCATCCTTCAGCCGCTGTTGTCGACCTTCCTGAAGGTCGCCGGATTCGCCGCGCTGATGCTGGTGGTGGGCCGGCGCGTGATCCCGTGGACACTGCAATGGGTGGTCGGCACCGGATCGCGCGAGCTGTTCCGGCTGGCGGTGCTGGCGATCGCGCTGGGCGTCGCTTTCGGCGCGGCAGTGGCGTTCGACGTGTCGTTCGCGTTGGGTGCGTTCTTTGCGGGCATGATCCTGGGCGAGACTTCGCTCAGCCGGCGCGCGACCGAGGAGACGTTGCCGCTGCGCGATGCTTTCGCAGTGCTGTTCTTCGTGTCGGTCGGCATGCTGTTCAACCCATCGGTGATCGTCGACCAGCCGGTGCTGCTGGTGGCGGCGGTGGCGATCATCCTGTTCGGCAAGTCGCTCGCGGCGTACCTGCTGGTCCGCGCCTTCGGCTATAGCGGGCAGACCGGGCTGACGGTCGCGGCGAGCCTTGCCCAGATCGGCGAATTCTCGTTCATCCTGGCGAGCCTCGGCTCCGAACTGGGCATGCTGCCGCCCGCCGCCCGCGACGTGATCCTGGCCGCCGCGATGATCTCGATCTTCGTCAATCCGTTCCTGTTCGCCTGGGTCGCCGGGCGCCATGACGAGGATGCGCCGGAAGGTGGGGCGATCACGCCGGTGCAGCTCCAGCCGGGGCACCTAATCCTGGTGGGCTATGGCAGGGTCGGCAAGATGATCGCCGCCGACTTCCAGACGCGGGGCAAAGCCTTCGTCATCATCGAAGACCAGGGCGACATGGTGAAGCAGGCGCAGGATGCCGGCATGCACGTGATCGAAGGCAATGCCCTGAATGCCCGCACGCTGGTGGCGGCGGGCATCGGGTCGGCGGGCAAGCTGCTGATCGCCATTCCCGCCGGGTTCGAGGCGGGGGCGATCCTGCAGCACGCGCGCATCCTGAACCCACAGGTACCGGTGATCGCGCGGGCGCATTCGGCCGACGAAGTCGCGCATCTGGAGCGGGCCGGCGTGGACCATGTCGTGATGGGCGAGCGCGAAACGGCCAATCGGATGATGGAACTGTCCGCGGCCATGCCGCCGGCGCAGGCGGCCTAGCGGACGATCAGGGGGTGGTGCCCTGATCGCCGCCGACGGGTGGCCGGCGTTGACCGCGTAGGAATACGCGCGCGGCGGCGATCAGCAGCAGGACGAACAGCAGGAATGCCACCGATACCGGCACCTCACGCGGCCCGGCGAAAGAGCGCGGCGTGGACATCGCCGCACGAGGCAGCTGGCCGGAGTGTGGGGCGATGGGCCTGGCGCGGCGCCGGGCTAACCTGCCAGCGCGGCGAGACCTCTATTGGCGCGAACATGCCGGCGCCCAGCGTGAGCAGCGCGCCGCCAAGCGCAAGCCCGAGAAACGCGGCGCAGGCGAGCGCGAATTCCACAACCGACGCGGGATGGTGCGGCGGCAGGTTGGTCAGGCGATAGAGCTCGGCAAGTGCCAGGCCCCCCGCCACGGCCAGTCCCAGGCCGGTCGCGCGGGTGGCAAGGTCGGATCTTGGTCTTGGCTGGTCCTGCATGCCGCTCTCCGGGATTGCGGCAGCCCAATTATCGCGTTCGGCATAAGCAAAGGAGCAGCAAGGCGGGCGGTCCGCATAGTATTTGCGTAAAGGTGCGCGCCTGCGGAGGGCAAGCGCGCGCGATCAGGCGAGCCGCACCGCCTCTTGCCCAAGATCGCACACCGTGACGGCTTCCGACTGGTCGCCGAGCCTGGCGTCGATGAAGAAGCTGTCGCTACCCCCCGCGGTCCGCCCCGGGCGGCGATGGAGCGCGGAGCGGGCGACGGTTTCCAGCTTATCGACCACCAGCCCGTTGAAGCGGCCGTCCTTTTCGACCACCAGCACGACCGCATCAGGCCGCTCGGCGGGCGTCGACATTGCGCCGCTCAGGTCGAATAGCGGCAAGGGCGCACCATTGTAGCTGGCGATGCCCTGAAGCGCCGAGCCGGACCGGTTGAGACCGGTGCGCGCCTGCGGGAACGGGATGATCTGCTTGACCGAGGACAGCGCCGCGGCGCGTCGCCGGTCACCCGCGACGAACACCAGGAAGGGCTGCCGATCCTCCGACGTGGCCTGGCCGGCAAGCGCCGTACGCACCGGTGCGGCCTTTTCGCGGCTGAGCGCGCCGATCATGCGAAGCTCGTCACTGCGGACCAGGGCTTCGCCGTCGAGCAACAGGTTCTGGCGCCCCTCATGATCGACGATCGCGCCGCGGAACAGCGTCAGCCGTTCGGCCAGCGCCTGGGGAAGCGGGCGGACCAGACGCTCGCTGATCGGCAGGATGCGTTGCACCCGGTCGATCTTGACGCCGAGCAGTTGCTTGTCGGCCAGGCGCAGGATGATCACCGCGCCGCCGGTCTTGGCCTCGGCACGGCCCGACAGGCCGAACAGCGCGAGGTCGTCGACCACCGGCACTTCCTGGCCGAGATACGGCACCACCCCGACCCATTTGCTGGAGGGCGCGGGGCTCGGACGCAGCAACGCGTTGGGGACGGTCGCCACCACCAGCCGCGCGTCGAGCGCGAGATTGGCGCCGGCGACGGTTACCAGCACCACCGCGCTGCGGCCGCCCGCCGCGCTGGCATCGGCGCCGCCCTGCGCCTCGCGGGCATGCGGGACGCCGGGAAGCGCGAGCACGGCGACCGGATCGAGCAGGCCGACCAGGGCGTCATCGTGCGGGAAGCTGCTGGAGACGATGCGATGATCCTCCACGCCCGAGACCGCGAAGGGCTGGATCGTGTCGCGCGCGATGCGGGCAAGGCCCGACACCGAATCCAGGATGATGCCGATCAGCGCGCCGCCATGGCGCAGGATCAGGACCACGCCGCCTTCGTCTTCGCGCGGGCCGAAGCCGAGCTGTTCGGCGATGTCGAGCACCGGGATCACCCGGCCGCGGATCACGATCGACCCGGCCGAGGCGCCCGCGCCCGAGAAGCTGGGTTGCAGCTTGTCGGGCAACGGTACGACCTCGCGGACATTGATCGCGGGCACCGCCAGATCGCGGCCGCACAGCCGCATCAGCCCGACATCGAGCAGGCTTGGCGCGACCTCGTCGAGCATGCCGCCATCTTCGAGCATGCCGTCGCCTGGGGAAATGGCGGTGAGCGCGTTCATCCGTGCGCCTGAGTCGAAGAGGCGAGCTCGCCGATCATGCCCACCACCTTGAACGTCAGATCCTCCTGGGTGTTGGCGGAATCGGCGATCTGGGTGATCGAGCGCGCGGTCTTTTCGACGCTCTTGACGATCCCCTCGAACGCGCCTCGGGCGCTCTGCGACCGCTCGGTGCCGTGCGACACGCGCTCGCTCGATTCCTCGATCAGGCGCGAGATTTCCGTGGCAGCCTCTGCGCTGCGCTCGGCCAGCTTGCGCACTTCCTCCGCGACGACCGAGAAGCCGACGCCGTGCTCGCCCGCACGCGCCGCTTCGATCGCGGCGTTGAAGGCCAGCAGGTTGGTCTGGCTGGCGAGCTCGCCGATGACGCCGACGATCTTGGCGATCTGGTTGGACGAGCGGCTGATCAGCTCGATCGATTCGATCGCGTTGTTGATCGCGGCGCTGCCCTGCGTGGCGGCGCTCTCGGTTTCCTCCGCCAGCGCCGAGGCACCGTGCGCGCCTTCGGAAATGGTGGTGATCGCCTTGGTCAGCTGGGCGACCATGCCCTGCATTTCCTGGCTCTTCACGGCGATCTTGTGCTCGAGCTCGACCTGGGCCGAGATGTCATAGGCGTGCTTGATCACCCGCACCGGCTTGCCCGACAGGTTGTACACCGGGCTGTAGCTCGCCTGGATATGCACGTCGCGACCGTACTTGCCCAGGCGGTGGAAGCGACCCGAATGCGTGTCGCCATTGTTCAGGCCGCGCCAGAAGTCGCCATATTCCTTCGACTTCAGATATTCGGGCATGCAGAACATGCTGTGGTGCTGGCCGACGATCTCGCGCAGAGAATAGCCCATCACCGCGAGGAAATTGCCGTTTGCGGTCAGGACGTTGCCGTCCAGGTCGAACTCGATGCTCGCTTGGCTCCGCTCGATCGCGGCAAGGCGGTTCTCGACTTCGATCGACTTGAGCTTGGCCTCGGTCACGTCGAGCGCATAGGTGACCAGCTTGTATGCCTGGCCGCAGGTGTCGAGGATCGGATTGACGGTGGCGCGGATCCACACCTCGCGCCCGCCCTTGGCGATGCGCTTGAACTCGCCCGACAGGAACTCGCCCTGCGACAGCCCCTCGGCGCGCTGGCGATAGGCCTCGCTCTGCGCGACCTCGGGCTCGACCATCATGCGCTGGTCCTTGCCGCGGATCTCCTCGATCGAATAGCCGACCATATCGAGGTAGTTCTGGTTGGCGTAGAGCACCGTGCCGTCCAGCGCGGTCTCGATCACGCCGGAAGCGCGGCTGATCGCATCGACCTTGCCCTGGAACTCCAGGTGGCGGCGCTTGGCCTCGGTCATGTCGGTGGCGTATTCGACGACCTTCCACGGCTTGCCGTCGAGGTCGAGGATGGGGTTGAAGCTGGAATAGCACCAGACCTCGCGGCCGTCCTTGGTCTGGCGGCGGAACTCGCTCGCCTCATGTTCGCCGCGCGCCATCTTGTACCAGAACTGGCGATAATCCTGATGGATATGGCAGCCGGCATGGGCGGTCTGCTGGTGATGGGCGCCGACGATCTCGTCGCGGCGATAGCCGAGCATCGCGCAGAACATGTCGTTCGCGGCAAGTATCTGGCCCGACAGGTCGTATTCGGCGACGCCGTGCTGGCGGCCGATCGCCTCCACCTTGCCCTCGGCTTCGGCGGAAGCGAGGCGCTGGGCGGTGACGTCCATCGCGTATTTGACGATCTTCACCGGACGGCCGCGCAGATCGAAGATCGGATTGTAGGTGGCCTGGATCCAGATCTCCTTGCCGCCCTTAGCCAGCCGCTTGAACGCGCCCGAATGATATTCGCCGCGGCTGAGCTTTTCCCAGAACTGGCCATATTCGGCCGAGCGCGCATAGTCGGGCGGGCAGAACATCCGGTGATGCTGGCCCTCGATCTCGTTCAGCGCATAGCCGGTAGTCGCGAGGAAATTCTCGTTGGCGGTGAGCACGTTGCCGCCGAGATCGAACTCGATCACCGCCTGGGCACGGCTGATCGCGGACAGCAGTCCCTCGTGCAGGATGCTTTCCTGACGGGTTTCGGTCACGTCCATCGCGATCTTGACGATGCGGACGACCAGATCGCCTTCAAGCACCGGATAATATTTGGCGCGGATCCAGACCTCGCGGCCGTCGCGGGCGACGCGCTTGAACTCGCCATCCTTGGCATTGCCGCTGCGCAGCCCAAGCCAGAACAGCTCATATTCCGAGCTGTTGGCGAAGCTGGTCTCACAGAAGATGCGGTGATGCTCGCCGATCACTTCCTCGGGCGCGTAGCCCATCAGGGTGAGGAACAGCTCGTTGGCGCGCAGCACCGTGCCGTCGGGCGCGAATTCGATCACCGCCTGGGACTGATCGAGCATGATCCCGAGCTGCCGAAGCATTGCGTCGGCGCTGTTGCCCGAAGGCTTGTCGAGGGTCGGGCTGGTGTGAGCGGTCATGCGGGCCTTCCGGTTCTATACCTCGCCGGAAAGCGGGCGGGCGACCGACAAGCGGACGCACGAACCTGAAGCCGGCCCCAACATTATAGGAGGGACAAGAAGCCGAAACGTGCCGTAGGTAGAACTACCTATGTTAGAACTTGGGTCACCGTGGCGACGGTTCGGGCGCTACTTCCAGCCCTGCGGCGGTTACTTGCCAACGCCGCGCATCATCTACGCAGATGTGCAGTAAAGCGCTCAGGCTTCCTTGACGAAGAAGCGGTCGATGACGTTCTGCGCCAGGCGAGCGGGCTTCAGCGTCTCAGCGTCGAGACAGCACCAGCTCGACTTCACTTCCGCCAGCACGTCGGACCCGCGCTTGATCACGGTTTCGTAGAAGGCGCGCGCGCCGTGGACCTTTTCGAGCAGCACGGTGGCGACCACTTCGTCCTCGAGAAAGGCGGGGCGGCGATAGGTGATCTCATGCTTGAGCGCGACCCACAGATGCTGCCCGACGACCTCGGTCGGGGCGAGGCGCTGCCAATGGTCGATCACCGCCGCCTGCACCCATTTCAGATAGCTGGCATTGTTCACATGCCCCATGAAATCGATATCGTCCTGCGCCACGTCGACGGGGAATTCGTGAGGAAGTGCAGTGGCGGCCATGTTGAGCATCCTAGTCGATCTGAGGCGCGCAGGCGAGTCGTTCCTGCGAAAACCTTGATATCGTTGACGTTCGAAAGAGTTCCTTGCGGGCAGGTTGCTCGATGCGGGAGCTCCTAGAAGCGGGCTGGCGAATAGCGCGCCGGATCGATGTCCCCCGCCCCGCCCCATGGTGTTTCGCCCAGCAAAAGCGCGGCGGCGAGCCGGGCCGCGGCGGGCGCGGTCTGGATGCCGAAGCCGCCTTGCCCCGCGCACCAGAAGAACCCCGGCATGACGGGGTCGAAGCCATAGACCGGCAGGCGATCGGGCGCGAAGCTGCGCAGGCCCGCCCATTTGTGCTCGAGCCTGGCCACACGCCAATCGACGACGTGCTGGAAGCGGTCGATCGCAAGGGCGATGTCGATCTCCTCGGGAGCGGCGTCGCAGGGATCGCTGGCGGTTTCGTCGTGCGGGCTCAGCCAGATCCGGCTCCCCGCCTCCGGCTTGAAATAGAAGTCGCCGCCGATATGCGCGACATGGGGACACCCCGGCGGCGGTGCGGGTTCGGTGGCGAGCTGGAGGACGGTGCGGCGAAAGGGTTGGATCCCCAGCGGGCGCACCCCCGCGGCCAGCGCGACGGAATCGGCCCAGGCGCCCGCCGCGTCGACCAGCACGTCCGCGGTGAAGCTTCCCGCACGGGTGCGTAGCTGCCAGCCGCCGTCGTCCCGCTGCGCCGAGTCGAGCCCCGCCGACACGAGCAGATCCACCCCGCCCGCGCGTGCGGCGGCAAGGTAATGGGCATGCAGCGCGCCCACATCGATATAGGCGCAAGTCGGCTCAAGTACGCCCAGCGTCCATTCGGCCCGCAGGCCCGGCAGGTAGTCGCGAGGGTCGACCGCCTGGAGCGCGACTCCGCTATTGGCGAACTCGGCGAGGAAAGCGTCCACCGCTGCCGCTTCCTGGCGGCGGCCGATGTGGAGCGCGCCCAGCGGATCGAGAAAGCCGCCGTCGCGCAGGAACGCGCCCGATGCCGTGGTCAGCGGCTGGATGCCCGCGCCGCCATAGGTCTCCGACCAGAAGGCGGCGGAGCGCCCGGTCGCGTGATAGCCGGGCCGATCCTCCCCTTCGAGCAGCAGCACGCGCGCGTGCGGCGCGAGTTCGGCGGCAAGGCTGGCACCGGCGATGCCCGCACCGACGATCGCGATGTCGTACCGGGTCACGGCCGGAGTCCCGAGCGCGGGGCCCGTTCGCCGAGAAACGCGTCGATCTCGCCCAGCGCGCGATCGCGCACCGCGTCGACTTCGCGCAGTATCTCGTGCGCGCTTTCGGGACCGAAGGTGACGAGCCGGCAATCGGGCAGGCGCGGCGCCAGGCGAAGCGCGGCGCGCGGATCGATCAGCCGGTCGTGTGTCGCCACCAGCATCAGCACGGGCGTGGTGATGCCGGCCAGCCGCGGATCGCCCCGCAGTTCGCGCATCGACCTGAACCCCTCGATCACCCAGCGCCAGCTCGGCGGGCCGGTGAGCAGCGTCGGCTGGTGCATCTGCCACCAGATCTCGTCCGCATAGCGATCGGGGTCGTGGGTGAGCAGCGTGTTGCGGGTGGTGGTGGTGTAGGGTTTCTCATTGCCCTTCCATGCCGGGCGCGCCGTATCGCCCAGCCCGCCCATGATCTTTGCCGCATGCTCCGCAAACGGGCCGAAGATGCCGGGCCGGAACCCAAGCATCGGCGCAACCAGCACGGCGGCATCGGGCGCGATCACGCCTTCGGCAAGCGCGCGCAGCACCAGGTGGCCGCCCATCGAATGCCCCATCACGACATGCGGGCCGGGCGTGGAAACGGCCCAATCGGCATGGAAGACGCGCAGATCCGCGACGTAGCGGCCGTAATCGTCGATATGACCACAGCCGCCGGCATCGGTGCAGCGGCCCGATCCGCCCTGGCCGCGCCAGTCGAACGACGTGACGTGCCAGCCCTGTGCCTGCCAATGCGCCAGCGACTCCAGATACTTCTCGAACATGTCGCCGCGCCCGGCCTGGAACAGGACCGATCCGCGCGGCGAGGGTCCGGGGGCGGGCCAGTCGAGCACCCGCATCTCCCACCCGTCGGGCGCGGCCCAGCGCCGGACCTGCGCCACGGACGGCAAGGCGCGGCGGTCTATCAGGGAAGTTGCCATGGGGGGTGGTTACGTTTTGATAAGCCGTCCCGTCTAGGGATTAACCGTTATGGGGGACCTGTTCGCTCTGATTCTGATCGGCGCATTGGCGCTGCTCCTGGTTTCCGCAGGGATCCAGGATGCGCGGACCCGTGAGATCGCCAATTGGAAGAACGCGGCGATCGCGTGCCTGGCGCCCGCCTGGTGGTGGGCGAACGGCATGAATGTCTGGCCCGGCATGGCGCTTCAGCTGGGCGTGGCGCTGGTGGTCTTCGCCTTCTTCTTCGGCGCCTTCTGCATCGGCCAGATGGGCGGCGGTGACGTCAAGCTGATCGCCGCGCTGGCGCTGTGGCTGCCGCTGCAGCCCCTGGTGTGGATGCTGGTGATGATGTCGCTGCTGGGCGGCGCGCTGACGCTGATCTTCGTCGCCGACGGGTGGATTCGGCGCAATCGCGAAGCGCCGGTGGAGATTCCGTACGGGGTCGCGATCGCCCTGGCGGGGCTGCTCACCTTTAACGAACCGATCTTTAACCAATTTCTGTGATGTTTAACGCCGGCGCAACCAGTGGGTGGCGTTCTTGAAAAGGCTCGAAGCGAATGGATGCACGCAAGCTCTTACTGCTGGCAGGCGCGTTGGTGGTGGCAGTCGTCACTGCACTGATGGCGCGCAGCCTGATGGTAGGCACCTCTGCGCCCCAGGCGGCAGCGGCATCGAACGCGGCGCCGGCCAATACCACCGAAGTGATGGTCGCGACTCGCGCCTTGCCGGTGGGAACCATCCTGGATGCCGAAGCGGTGAAGTTCGTCGCCTGGCCCAAGGAACTGGTCGAAGGCGCGTATTTCGTGAAGGGCGAGAGCGAGCCCGGCAAGCTGCAGGGCACCGTCGTGCGCTATGCGATTCCTGCCGGCCAGCCGATCACGCAGGGCGCGCTGGTAAAGCCGGGTGACCGCGGTTTCCTGGCCGCCGCGCTTGGCGCGGGCATGCGCGCCGTGACGGTTCCTGTGTCGGCGCAGAGCTCGGTCGCCGGTTTCGTGTTCCCGGGCGACCGAGTCGACCTGGTGCTGACGCAGTCGGTGTCCGGCGGTGGCGATGGTCCGCCTCTCAAGGCGTCCGAGACGATCCTGCGCAACCTGCGCGTGCTCGCCACCGACCAGCGCACCGACAAGCAGACCGACGAAAAGGGCAACACCGTCGTCAACGCCTTCTCGACCGTAACACTGGAGACGACTCCCAAGATCGCCGAGAAGATCGCGGTCGCGCAAACCGTCGGCGACCTGTCGCTGTCACTGCGCTCGATCGCCGACAACCAGACCGAGCTGGAACAGGCCATCGCCAGCGGCGAAGTCGAGGTGCCCGCCGACGGCGATCCCAAGAAGGAAAAGGAAATGCTCGCGCGGTTGGCCGCACGACCGATCGAAGGCGGCGCGACTTTCGCCACCGGCGCCGACGTGTCGCGCTTCCAGCGCAGCACCGTCCCCGGCAAGTCGTCGAGCGATGGCGGTAATGGCGGCAACAGCGCGCCGGCACCGCAGGCGGCACCCGCGGGTCCGTTCCCGGGTGCAGCCGCACCGGTTCGCCGGGGTCCGGTGGTGATGGTGGTGCGCGGCAATACCGAGAGCGAAGTTCAGGTTGGGGGTACCAAGTGATGCCAGCCACGAATCTCCTGGCCCGGGCGCTTGCCGCCACGGCCATGACCGCCCTGCTGGCGAGCGCGCCGGCAGAGGTGATGGCGCAGAGCCGCCAGCGCGCCCGGATCGGCATGCCGGCGGGATCGCAGCGCCCGACGTCCGAGGTCCTGCTGTCCATCGGCGAAGGTGAGATGGTCTCGCTGCCGCAGAGCGTCGCCAATGTGTGGGTTTCCAACCCCGACGTGGCCGATGTCTATGTGACCAACCCGCGCCAGATCAACCTGTTCGGCAAGGCCGCGGGCGAAGCCACGATCTTCGCCACCACCGCCAGCGGCGCCGTGGTTTATGCCACCAATGTGCGGGTGAACCAGAACATCAGCTCGTTGGACCGCATGCTCAAGATTGCGATGCCCGACGCGACGATCCGCGTGACCACCGCGGGCCAGCTCGCCGTGCTGACCGGCACCGTGGCCTCGCCCGACGATTCGCAACAGGCCGAACGACTGGTGATCGCCGCGCTCAATCCGGGCGTGAACACCACCGATGGCAACGCGGCGCTGAAGATGGCGGTGATCAACCGGCTGAAGACCGCGACCCCGCTGCAGGTGAACCTGCAGGTGCGCTTCGCCGAGGTGAGCCGCAGCTTCGTCAAGAATGTCGGCGTCAACCTGACCAACCGCGATGGCGGCAGCTTCCTGTTCGGCATCGCGCAGGGGCGCCAGGGCTCGATCGCGTACAACAACGGCACGACGACCACGCCGCAGGGCGTGGCACCGGGCGGATCGCTGTTCAGCTTCCCGGCGCAGAACAACGGCAACACCGTGATCGGCGCGGCCGGCCGCTTCCTGGGCACCGACCTGCTCGCCTCGCTCGACCTAGGCGAGACCATCGGCCAGGTAACGACGCTCGCCACACCCAACCTGACCGCGATTTCGGGCGAGACCGCGAACTTCCTGGCAGGCGGCGAGATCCCGATCCCGATCGCCCAGGCGCTCGGCACGGTGTCGATCGAATACAAGCAATATGGCGTCAGCCTGGCGTTCACGCCGACCGTGCTTGCCGATGGCCGCATCTCGCTGCGGGTTCGCCCCGAAGTGTCGCAGCTTTCGGCGTCGGGCGCGGTGGCGTTCAACGGCATCTCGATCCCCGCGCTCACCACGCGGCGCAGCGAGACCACCGTGGAGCTCGGCTCGGGCGAAAGCATGGTCATCGGCGGCCTGTTGCAGAACACCCACAACAACAGCTTCACCAAGACGCCGGGTGCCGCCGACATCCCGATCCTGGGCGCGCTGTTCCGGTCCAACGCCTTCCAGCGCAACGAGACCGAGCTGATGATCGTCATCACCCCGTATCTGGTGAAGCCGGTCAACGCGAACCAGATCGTGCTGCCCACCGACGGCTATCAGGCGCCCAACGACTTGCAGCGGCTGATCGGCGGACAGTTGAGCGGCATCGGCGGCGGTGAACGGCCCAAGCCCAGCATGGCGCCAGACAGCGCGATGCCGACCATCGGCGCGATGGCGCCCGCGCCGGTATCGCCAACGTTCCAGGCACCCGCGCGCCCTGCTCCGCAGTTCGTCAAGCCCGCCGCGGCGCCGGCATCGTCCAACAAGAAGAAGGGCGGCTCCGCGGCCCCCGGCTTCGGCTTCTGATCGCCCGAGAGGACACGCAATGATGTCGCGCTTCACTCCCTTGCTCCTCGCGCCCGTGCTGATGCTCGGCGCATGCGGGACCTATAATGGCGGCGTGGACTCGGTCTACCAGCCGGTGGTCCAGCGGAACTTCTATGTGCTCGACCTGCAGACCGCAGGCTATTCACTGGCGCCCGGCGAAAGCGAGCGACTGGCCGGCTGGATGGGGTCGATGGGCCTGCGCTATGGCGACCAGGTCGCGGTGGACGATGGCGGTGCGGGCGAAGGCGGGCGCGAGGAAGTCGCCGCCGAAGCGGGCCGATACGGGCTGCTGCTCAACGAAAAGGCGCCGGTGACGGTCGGCCAGATCGCGCCGGGCACCGTGCGCGTGGTGGTCACCCGGATGCAGGCGAGCGTGCCGGGCTGCCCCGACTTCTCGCGCCAGTACCAGCCGGACTTCTCGGCCAGCACCACCTCCAACTATGGCTGCGCCACTAACAGCAACCTGGCGGCGATGGTCGCCGATCCGGGCGATCTGGTGCGCGGCGCGCCGGGATCGGCGACCATGGATCCGCGGACCTCGGGCAAGGCGATCAGCGCGCTGCGCGCCGCCGTGCCGTCGGGTGCAGGCGGTACCGCGGTCCGGGCCGAATCATCCGCGGGAGGCAACAAGTGAACGCGCCCTTCAACCCCTCGCGCACCGCGCACCGCGACCCGTTCATCGCCTTTGTCTGCGACGAGTCGACGGCCGAAGCGCTGCGTCCGATCGCCGTCGAGCTCGGCTGGTCGCCGGAAAAGGTCAACAAGGGCGGCCTGCGCAACGCGGTCCAGACGCTGTCGGTGTCGGCAAGCCCCAACATCTTGTTCGTCGACCTGTCCGAATCGGGCGACCCGCTGAACGACATCAACGCGCTGGCCGAAGTGTGCGAGCCGGGCACGGTCGTGATCGCATCGGGCCAGGTCAACGACGTGCGGCTGTACCGCGACCTGCTGGCCAGCGGCATTCACGACTATCTGCTCAAGCCGCTGAACCCCGACGCGCTGCGCGACGTGTTCGCCCAGGCACAGTCGGCGTTGAGTGCACCCAAGCACAACGACCCCGTGACCGAGCGGCCGCATTGCGCGGTGGCGGTCATCGGCACGCGCGGCGGCACGGGCGCGTCGTCGATCGCGACCTCGCTCGCCTGGCTGTTGAGCGACAAGCATGCGCGCTCGACCGCGCTGCTCGATCTCGACGTGCATTTCGGAACCGGCGCGCTGGGGCTCGACCTGGAGCCGGGCCGCGGCCTGACCGACGCGATCGAGAACCCCAGCCGCATCGACGGCCTGTTCATCGAACGCGCGATGGTGCGTGCGTCCGAGCGGCTGGCGGTACTGTCCGCCGAGGCGCCGATCAACTCGCCGGTGATGAGCGACGGCGCCGCCTTCTACCAGCTGCAGGAAGAGATGCGCAGCGCGTTCGAGTGCACGGTCATCGACCTGCCGCGGGGCATGCTGGTCAACCACCCGCACCTGATCACCGACGTGCAGGTCGCGGTGCTGGTCACCGACTTGACGCTGGCGGCCGCGCGCGACGCGATCCGCATCCTGAGCTGGTTCAAGTCGAACGCGCCGCAGACCCAGGTCATCCTGGTCGCCAACAAGATCCAGCCCGCGGCGGTGCTGGAGATCAGCCGCAAGGATTTCGAAAGCTCGATCGAGCGCAAGATCGACGTGCTGGTGCCGTTCGACGCGAAGCTTGCCAGCCAGGCGGCGAAGCTGGGCAAGCCGCTCGCCGAAGCCGGCAAGAACGTCAAGGCGATGCAGCCGCTGACCGACCTGGCCGCCCGGATCACTGCGATCAGCGACATCGAACACCCAGCCGACAAGCCCGTCGCAGGTAAAGGCGCCCGCGGCTCGTCGCTGCTCGACAAGCTCAAGACGAGCATGGCGAGCAAGCCGAAGAAGTAACCCCGTCCGCGCCGCATCCGGCGCGGGCGCAACGTCGATACTGGAGGCGAACGAGGCGTGGACATGTTGCCGATCTTGATGCTGGGCGGCGCCGTGTTCCTGGTGCTGACGATGCTGATCCTGGCGTTTTCCGGCCCCTCGGCGGCACGCGCCGGATCGCGGCGCCTCACCAGTGTCCGCGACCGGCATGCAGGCGTCGTCGGCGCGACTGCGGTCGAGGCGCAGATCCGCCGGGTCTCCGCGTCGCGCTCCACGGGCATGGATCTGGCGGCGGCGCGGCTTCTGCCGAACCCCGCCCAGCTCAAGAAGCGGCTGGCGATGACCGGCAAGCCCTGGACGGTCGGGCGCTATGGCCTGGTGACGCTTGGGCTGATCGTCGTGCCGGCCGCGCTGCTGATGCTGCAAGGCGGGCCGGTCTGGCTGGCGCTGTTTCTGGGACTTTTCCTGGGGCTGGGCCTGCCGCACTACGTTGTCGGCTTCTTCATCAAGCGGCGGGTGGGCAAGTTCACCGCCAAGTTCCCCGATGCGATCGAGCTGCTGGTGCGCGGCCTGCGCTCCGGCCTGCCGATCACCGAGACGATCGGCGTGGTCGGCGCCGAGGTCCACGGGCCCGTCGGCGAGGAGTTCCGCGCCGTGTCCGACAAGATGAAGATCGGCCGGACGCTGGACGTCGCCCTTCAGGATACCGCGGACCGGCTCGGCACGCCCGAGTTCCAGTTCTTCACCATCACCATCGCGATCCAGCGCGAGACCGGCGGCAATCTGGCCGAAACGCTGGCCAACCTGGCCGACGTGCTGCGCAAGCGGTCGCAGATGAAGCTGAAGATCAAGGCGATGTCGTCGGAATCCAAGGCGTCGGCGCTGATCGTCGGCGCGCTGCCCTTCATCGTCTTCGCCCTCGTGTGGTTCATCAACAACAATTACATGATGAACTTCTTCCAGGATCAGCGGCTGATGGTCGCCGGTGGCGGCGGGCTGGTGTGGATGAGCCTGGGCGCCTTCATCATGGCCAAGATGGTCAATTTCGAGATCTGATGCGATGACCACTTCCAACGGACCGACTTTGCTGGGCGTCGACGTGCTGTGGGTGGCGACGCTTCTCGCCGCCGTGGCCGCCGGTGCGGTGATGTTCGCGATCTACACCGCACTGAGCGTGCGCGACCCGATGGCCAAGCGCGTCAAGGCGCTGAACGACCGGCGCGAGCAGCTGAAGGCGGGCATCACCGCCTCCACCAGCAAGCGCCGCGCCAAGCTGGTCCAGAAGAACGAGACCACCGACCGGATCCGATCGCTGCTGTCCTTCATGAAGGTGCTGCAGGACGAACAGGTGAAGGTTGCGCAAAACAAGCTGCTCCAGGCCGGCATTCGCCGCAAGGAATGGGCGGTCGCGGTGATCTTTGGCCGGCTGGTGCTGCCAATCGTGATCGGCGGCTTTATCGGCTTCCTGGTCTATGGCACCGACGCCTTTTCCGACTGGTCGGGCTTCAAGAAATACATGCTCGTCGCAGGCGCGCTGATCCTGGGCTACAAGGGTCCCGACCTGTATCTGAAGAACGCGATCACCAAGCGCAGCCATGCGATCCGCAAGGGGCTGCCGGACGCACTCGACCTGCTAGTGATCTGCGCCGAGGCCGGGCTGACCGTCGATGCCGCCTTTGGCCGCGTCTCGCGCGAGCTCGGCAAGGCCTATCCCGAACTGGGCGAGGAATTCTCGCTGACCGCGATCGAGCTGGGCTTCCTGACCGAACGCCGACAGGCCTTCGAGAACCTGGCGACGCGCATCGATCTGGAGGCGATCCGCGGCGTGGTCACCACGATGATCCAGACCGAGAAATACGGCACGCCGCTGGCGTCGGCGCTGCGCGTGCTGTCGGGCGAATTCCGCAACGAACGCATGATGCGCGCCGAGGAAAAGGCCGCCCGCCTGCCGGCGATCATGACCGTGCCGCTGATCCTGTTCATCCTGCCGGTGCTGTTCATCGTGATCCTTGGCCCGGCGGCCTGCTCGATCAACGACGCGCTTATCAAATAACCTGCATCAACGACGTGGCTATCCCGTGATCTGAACCCGAGCGCCGTGCACGCGTTGGCGTTTCGGGGCAGGCGGAGGGCCGGCCCCCAACAAGGCCAACTAACAAGGGAGGTCGTCCATGCAGGACTTGCCGTTTCAAACCCCCACCCAGTGGGCGGCGCTCGCCATCGCGCTGATCGCCGGAATGCTGCTCGGGCTCGCCTTCGCCCCGCGCCACCGCAAGTGGCGCGACCGCTATCATGACGAGGAACTGGCGCACAGCAGCTTCCGCACTCGCGCCGAAGGCGAGCTGAAGGAACGCAACACGCGCGTGCGTGCCCTGGAGGACGAAAATCTCCGCCTGCGCGAAACGCTGGACAAGGGCGGTATGGGCCTTCCGGCCGGTGCCGCGGCGGTGGCGGCGACGGGTTCGAGCGGCTGGTTCGGGCGCGGTGGCGACGATCTGTCGCGCATCCGCGGCATCGACGAGGTGCGCGCCAAGCAGCTCCACAAGCTGGGCTTCAAGAGCTTCGCGGACGTGGAGAACATGCGCATCGACCAGGCGCTGACCGCCGAGCAGAAGCTGGGCATGGCGCCTGGCGCGATCGCCGCCGAGGGCTGGCGCGAGCAAGCCAGCCTGTTGCGCGCGGGCCGGCACGAGGAGCATGCCCGGGACTATCGTTGATCGACAATCCTCCCTCGAAAGGGGGAGGACCAGCGAAGCTGGCGGTGGGACGGTCTCCACGGGCGGGAACCCATTAGGAGACTACCCACCGCCACTTGCGCGTGCCCCTCCCGGCGGGACCGACTTTACCTCCGGAGCGCCGCCTGCGCTGCCGCCAGCCGGGCGATCGGCACGCGGTACGGCGACGCGCTGACATAATCGAGCCCGGTCTTTTCGCAGAACGCGATGCTCGCCGGGTCGCCGCCATGCTCGCCGCAGATGCCCAGCTTGATGTCGGGGCGGGTCGCCCTGCCCCGCTCGGCTGCAATCTCGATCAGCTCGCCCACGCCCTCGACGTCCAGACTGACGAACGGATCCTTGGCGTAGATGCCCTTTTCGACATAGCTGGTGAGGAAGCGCGCGGCATCGTCGCGGCTGACGCCCAGCGTGGTCTGGGTCAGGTCGTTGGTGCCGAACGAGAAGAACGCCCCGACCTCGGCGATCTCGCCCGCGCGCAGCGCGGCACGCGGCAGCTCGATCATCGTGCCGACCAGATATTCGATCGTACGGCCGCGCTCGGCGAACACCGCCTGCGCCGCCTGGTCGACGACGATCTTCATCAGCTCCAGCTCGCGCCGGGTGGCGACCAGCGGGATCATCACCTCGGGGATCGGCGCCTTGCCCGATTTCTCCGCAACGTCGATCGCCGCCTCGAAGATCGCCCGCGCCTGCATCTCGTAGATTTCGGGATAGGTCACGCCCAGCCGGCAGCCGCGATGGCCCAGCATCGGGTTGAACTCGTGCAGCTCCGCCGCGCGCCGCTTCAGCGTCTCGACATCGACCGATGCCGCCGCCGCCACGTCGGCGAACTCGGCCTCTTCGTGCGGCAGGAATTCGTGCAGCGGCGGATCGAGCAGGCGGATGGTGACCGGCAGCCCGGCCATCACTTCGAAGATCTCGGCAAAGTCGCTGCGCTGTTCGGGCAGCAGCTTGTCGAGCGCCGCGCGCCGGCCGCGTTCGTCCTCGGCGAGGATCATCTGGCGCACCGCGGTGATCCGCGATCCTTCGAAGAACATGTGCTCGGTCCGGCACAGGCCGATACCCTCGGCGCCGAAATCGCGCGCGGTGCGGCAATCGAGCGGCGTCTCGGCGTTCGTACGCACCTTGAGCCGGCGCTTGGCATCGGCCCATTCCATCAGCGTGCCGAAATCGCCCGACAGCTCGGGCTGGACGGTCGGCACTTCGCCCACCATCACTTCGCCGGTCGAGCCGTCGATCGTCACGGTGTCGCCTTCGCGCACTTCGCGAGCGCCGACGCGCATCACCTTCTCGCGCGCATTGATCGCCAGCGTACCGGCGCCGGAGACGCAGGGTCGGCCCATGCCGCGCGCCACCACTGCCGCGTGGCTGGTCATGCCACCGCGTGCGGTCAGGATGCCCTTGGCGGCATGCATGCCGTGAATGTCCTCGGGGCTGGTCTCGACACGGATCAGGATCACCGCCTCGCCGGCAGCGGCACGCTTCTCGGCGGTATCGCTGTCGAACACCGCCCGACCCGACGCCGCACCCGGGCTGGCAGGCAGCCCCTTGGTCAGCACGTCGCGCGGCGCGTCGGGGTCGAGCGTCGGGTGCAGCAGCTGGTCCAGCGCTGCCGGATCAACGCGCAGGATCGCCTCCTCCTGAGTGATCAGGCCCTCATTCGCCATGTCGATGGCGATCTTGAGCGCCGCCTTGGCCGTGCGCTTGCCGCTGCGGGTCTGGAGCATCCACAGCTTGGTCCGCTCGACCGTGAACTCGATGTCCTGCATGTCGCGGTAATGAGTTTCGAGCGTGTCGAACACCGACGCGAGCTGGGCATAGACCTCGGGCATCGCCTCTTCCATCGACGCCGGCTTGGCCCCCGCCCGTTCCCGCGCAGCGCGCGTCAGATATTGCGGGGTGCGGATGCCCGCCACCACATCCTCGCCCTGCGCATTGATCAGGAACTCGCCATAATAGGCATGCTCGCCGGTGGCAGGATCGCGGGTGAAGGCCACGCCGGTGGCCGAGGTTTCGCCCATATTGCCGAACACCATCGCCTGGACGTTGACCGCAGTGCCCCAGCCGCCGGGAATGTCGTTCAGCCGGCGATAGACCTTGGCGCGCTCCGACTGCCACGATCCGAACACCGCGCCGACCGCGCCCCATAGCTGGTCGTGCACGTCCTGCGGGAACGGCTTGCCCCACAGCTCCTCGACGATTGCCTTGTATTCGGCGACCAGCACCTGCCAGTCCTCGGCCGAAAGCTGGGTGTCCAGGTCGAAGCCGCGATCCTCCTTGGCGATCTCCAGCGCTTCTTCGAAGCGGCCATGATCCAGCTCGAGCACCACGTCGGAATACATCTGGATGAAGCGGCGATAGCTGTCCCAGGCGAAGCGATCGTCCCCCGACGTAGCCGCCAGCCCCTGCACGGTTTCGTCGTTGAGGCCCAGGTTCAGCACGGTGTCCATCATGCCCGGCATCGACACCCGCGCGCCCGAGCGGACCGAGACCAGCAGCGGATCGGCGGCATCGCCGAAGCGCTTGCCGGTGATCCCCTCGATATGCGCGATGCCGTTCGCGACTTCGGCCTTCACGCTCTCGGGGAAGGTCTCGCCTTCCTCGTAATAGCGCGTGCACATCTCGGTCGAGATGGTGAAGCCCGGGGGCACCGGCAGGCCGATCGAGGCCATTTCCGCCAGGTTCGCGCCCTTGCCGCCCAGAAGATTCTTGTCGCCCGCGCCGCCGTCGGAAACCCCACCGCCGAAGCGGTACACATATTGAGTCATCAACATCCCTTCATGCCGAAGCGCCCCCCGGGCGATCGTTGCGCTATCGCAGCTGCGAACATGAAGGAAGCGCTGACCGCGTTGTCAGGTTCCAAGTAGAGGAAGATGATTGCGGTGTCAGCGAAGTCCTTGAGCGAAAGGGCCTAATTGTCTGATAATTGCTAGCCGTCGATCCGGGCGAAATCGGCGACCTTGTGCACTGCGTCACGCATCCGCGCGAGCAGCGCGAGCCGCGCCTCGCGCTTGGCGGGATCGGCGTCGTTCACCGTAACCTTGTCGAAGAACGCGTCGATCGGCGCGCGCAGGGTGGCAAGCGCGGCCATGGCGCCTTCGAAGTCCTCGCGCTGGATCGCGACAGTCGCGATCGGCTCGGCGGCATCGAGCGCGGCGATCAGGTCGGCTTCCTCGGGCAGCGGTTCATAGGACAGCGGCTTGGCGTCGGCCTTCGTCCACGCCTCCTTCTTCAGGATATTGGCCGCACGCTTGTACCCGGCGAGCAGGTTCACCCCGTCCTCGGTGGTGACGAACGCCTGGAGCGCATGGACGCGGGCGAGCAGGCGGACGAGATCGTCCTCACCACCCAGCGCAAACACCGCGTCGATCAGGTCGTGGCGGACGCCGGCTTCGCGCTGTTGGACCTTGAGGCGATCGGCGAAGAAGTCGAGGACCTCCTGGCTGACGGCATTCGCCAGCGGGAAGCGCAGTCCGTTATCCAGAAGAAGCGCAATCACGCCGAGTGCCGAGCGGCGCAGTGCAAATGGGTCCTTGGAACCACTCGGCTTAAGGTCAGCACCGAAGAACTGGGCAATGCTGTCCAGCTTGTCCGCCAAACTCACCGCCACCGTAACCGGCGCGGTTGGAACGTCATCGCCCTGCCCCACCGGCTTATAGTGATCGCGCACCGCTTCGGCGACCGCGGGGTGCTCGCCCTGCGCGGCGGCGTAGTAGCCGCCCATCAGCCCCTGGAGCTCGGGGAACTCGCCGACCATGCCGGTGACGAGGTCCGCCTTGGCGAGGCGCGCCGCGCGCTCGGCGAGGTCGGCTAATTCCTCCCCTGCAAGGGGAGGGGGACCGTCCGAAGGACGGTGGAGGGGGCTCTCCGCAGAGGGTGCCGCGTGTGGCGCGCCCCCTCCACCATCGCTGTGCGATGGTCCCCCTCCCCGTGCCGGGGAGGATTGAACGATCCCCTCTTCGACCAGCCAGCGGGCCAGCTTCGCAACGCGCTCGACCTTGTCGGCGACGGTGCCGAGCTTTTCGTGGAACACGATCTTCTCGAGCTTGGGGTTGAGATCCTCCAGCCGCGTCTTCAGATCGGTGTCATAGAAGAACTTGGCGTCGGACAGCCGCGCCGCCAGCACTTTCTGGTTGCCCTCGACGATGCGTGCGCCGCCATCGCTCGCGTCCACGTTCGCGGTGCACACGAACGCGTTGGCCAGCGTGCCATCCGGGCCCGAACACACGAAATATTTCTGGTTCACCCGCGCCGTCAGCTGGATCACCTCGGGCGGGACCTGGAGGAAGCTTTCGTCGAAGCGGCCGAGCAGCGGCACCGGCCATTCGGTCAGCCCGGCATTCTCGACCAGCAGGCCTTCGTCCTCAATCAGCGTCAGCCCGGCCTTGCGCGCGGCCATCTTGGCGCCCAGCGCGATGATGTTGCGGCGCTCGGCGCCGTCCACCACGACGTGGCACATGCGCAGCTTCTCGACATAGTCGTCGGCGCTGCCGATGGTGATGACGCCGGGATGGTGGAAGCGGTGGCCGACCGTCGCCGCGCCGCTCTGCACGCCAGCGACGTCGAACGGCACCACGTCCTCGCCCAGGATCGCGACAATCCCCTGGAGCGGGCGCACCCAGCGCGGGCTTTCGGTCGACTCCGACGCCGCGCCCCAGCGCATCGACTTGGGCCAGGCAAAGGCGCGGATCACCGCCGGCACCGCCTCGGCAATCACTTGCGCCGTGGCGCGGCCGGGCTTGTCCACGACCGCATAATAGACGCCGTCACGCTCGACCAGCTGGTCCTGGGTCAGACCCGTTTTCCGGAGAAACCCTTCGAGCGCCTGGGGCGGCGCGGAAGAACGCGGCCCCTTGGTCTCTTCCGAGACCGCGGCGGTCTGCTCGGGCAAGCCTCGGGCGATCAGCGCCAGCCGGCGCGGGGTCGCGTAGGTGACCGTCTCGGTCGCGCTCAGCCCGGCCTTGGCCAGCTCGGCGGCGAACAGCTTGGCGAGGTCGTCGCGCGCGCGCTCCTGCATGCGCGCGGGGATTTCTTCGGAGCGAAGTTCGAGAAGGAAATCGGTCATGCTGTTTGTTCACGCGAAGGCGCGAAGGCGCCAAGGGAAGAAGAGAGGAGGCTCGCGCAGAGGCGCAGAGGCGCAGAGAGTTGTACTCGCCGCGCCAGCGGCCCTCCAAATGGACCGCGTGCCAAGAAGCCAGGAGTTGATAAGGCGGCTGACGCCGCGAAGCAGGACAACGTCTCTGCGCCTCTGCGCCTCTGCGCGAACCTCTTAACCTTGGCGCCTTCGCGCCTTCGCGTGAACCCGATCACGCCACCCACCCCGGATACTTGGCCTGCCATTCGGGCGTGTTCTTCTCGATCCACGCCGCGCACGCGCCCTTCGCCAGGTCGCGCACCCGGCCCATATAGGCCTGACGCTCGGCGACCGAGATCACTCCGCGCGCCTGAAGCAGGTTGAAGATGTGGCTCGCCTCGATCGCCTGCTCGTAGGCCGGGATCGGCAGCTTGGCCTCCAGGCAGTTCTCGCATTCGGCCGCGGCCTTGCGGAACGCGTCGAACAGCGTCTCGGTGTCCGCCACTTCGAAATTCCACTTCGACATCTGCTTCTCGTTTTCGAGAAACACGTCGCCGTACGTCACGCCCGCGTCGTTGAACGCCAGGTCGTACACGCTGTCGACATTCTGGATGTACATCGCCAGCCGCTCGAGCCCGTAGGTCAGTTCGCCCGCCACCGGCTTGCAGTCGAACCCGCCCATCTGCTGAAAATACGTGAACTGGGTAACTTCCATCCCGTCGCACCACACTTCCCAGCCCAGGCCCCAGGCGCCCAGCGTCGGCGACTCCCAGTCGTCCTCAACGAAGCGGATATCATGCTTGGTGAAATCGATGCCGATCGCGGCGAGGCTGCCGAGATATAGTTCCTGCAGGTCGGGCGGGCTCGGCTTCAGGATCACCTGATACTGGTAATAATGCTGCAGCCGGTTGGGGTTCTCGCCATAGCGGCCGTCGGTCGGGCGGCGGCACGGCTGGACGAACGCGGCGTTCCACGGCTCGGGGCCGAGCGCACGCAGCGTCGTCGCGGTATGAAAGGTGCCTGCGCCCATGCGCATGTCATAGGGTTGCAGGATCAGGCAGCCGCGCGTGCTCCAATAGTCATGGAGCTTGAGGATCATGGCCTGGAAGCTGAGGGGTTCCGACATGTCCGGTGCTTTGGCGTGGCAGGCCCGCGTTGACAAGGCGGCAGTGGCTGCTCTCTAGGCTGTTGCCATGTTCCGCGCCCTCCTCCTCGGGCTCGCGCTGCTGACTGTCGGCGGCTGCGGGTCCAAGCACGCCGCCGACGACGCCGATCCAGCCCTCTGGGTGGTGAAGGACGCCGACACCACCATCTATCTGTTCGGCACGGTCCACATGCTCAAGCCGGGGCTCAGCTGGTTCGACGACGGTGTCCGGAAGGCGTTCGACGAAAGCGGCGAGCTGGTGCTGGAGCTGGTGATGCCGCCCGAGGCCGAGATGCAGGCGCT
>JGI20283J15916_100097_pt1 | contig 36351 bp, 23 predicted proteins | sample Plalitdecfosmids_FD_15916 | JGI IMG/M metagenome (IMG submission 15916) | reverse complement strand
CCTTCATGGACCGAGACCACGTGGCGCGGGATGTCCGAGTAGCCGCCGATCGGGGTCGACTTGGCGTGGGTGCCGAGCAGCAGCAGCTTGCCGACCTTCTTGCCGTTAAGCGGCAGCAGGCCCTTGTCGTTCTTCAGCAGGACGGCCGAGCGGCGGCCGGCTTCCAGCGCCAGCGCGATCGCATCCGGGGTCGCGGTCAGCGCGTCGGCGCGGGCGGCGTCGGCATACGGATTCTCGAACAGGCCGGCCTCGAACTTCAGCTTCAGAACGCGGCGCACCGCGGCGTCGATTTCCTTGGTCGAGATCTTGCCTTCGCGGACCAGTTCGGCGATGGTCAGGTAGCCCAGCGGGTCCGGGGTCTCGATGTCGACGCCGGCCTTGACCGCCTGCAGCGCGGCTTCCTTCGGGGTGCCGGCCAGGTGATGGCGCGAGATCAGCTCGGCGACCGCCATGTAGTCGGACACCGTCACGCCCTCGAAGCCCCACTCCTTGCGCAGCACGTCGGTCAGCAGCCAGCGGTTGGCGTGCGACGGGATGCCGTCGATCTCGTTATACGAAGGCATGACGGCCGCGATCTTGGTCTCGCGGATGATCTTTTCGAAAGGCGGGAAGAAGTCTTCGCGCAGGGTGCGCTCGCCGACGTTGGCCGGACCGATGTTGGTGCCGCTCTCCGGCTGGCCGTGGCCGGTCATGTGCTTCAGGGTCGCCAGCACCTTGTCCTTGGCCAGCGGCAGGGTATTGCCCGAGAAGCCGATGACGGAGGCCTTGCCCATCACACCGCACAGGTGCGGGTCTTCGCCGTAGGTTTCCTCGATGCGTCCCCAGCGCGGCTCGCGCGCCACGTCGACCACCGGCGCCAGCGCCAGGTGGGTGCCGCGTGCGCGCATCTCGCGCGCCGCCACCGAATACACTTTTTCGACCAGCACCGGGTCGAAGCTCGAGGCCAGGCCGATCGCCTGCGGGAAGTTGGTCGATTCGCGCGCCACGTAGCCGTGCAGGGCTTCCTCGTGCATCATCACCGGGATGCCAAGGCGGGTGCTCTCCATCGCCCACTTCTGCACGGCGTTGACGTAGTCGGCGGTTTCCTTCGGTCCGCGGTTGGCCTGCTCGCCGGAGTCGCCGGCGGCGGCCGGCTTGTCCAGGCGGCGGTCCGAGGGCCGCGCGAACATGCCCATGCCGTTCGGGTAGGCCGATGCCGCCTTTTCGCCGTTGAAGCTGGTGTCCTCGTTCTGCAGCGTGGCTTTCTTGAGCCAGACGCACTGCATCTGGGCGATCTTCTCTTCCAGCGTCATGCGGCCGAGCAGATCCTCGACGCGCGCCTTGATCGGCGCGCTGGCCTGCTTGTACAGCGCCGAAGCGGCCGGTTTGGTATTGGCAGCGGCGCTTGCCGCGCCAGGCACGACGGCCAAGCCGGCGATACTACCCATCGATGCCAGAAACTCCCTGCGTTTGATAGCCATTGAACTCGTGTCTCCCTGCTGATTTAGTTATGGTTGCGATCGGCGATCCGCGAGCCATCCCCGGTGGGGCGGGCGGATCCTTCGGAACGGGTCGGCGTGCTGGACGCATGCCGGAGCGCGCCAGGGCATGCGGCGCGTGCGCGGAACAAGAGGGATGCCGGAATCGCCAGGCGCATGGCGGCGCGCCCGTCCGCGGGCGCGGACGCACGCACACGGCGCTGCCGTGGAATGCCTGGGTGATGCATCGGGTGTCTCCCTGTCGTTGTTATTGTGCGGCCACTTCGAACAGCGAAATAACAAAAATGTTACCGCAACCATTCCAGTCTAAACTTCGAAATTGGCTATTGTCAATCAAATATTCGGCGGCCGAACCAATGTCGCCCGTGCGCATGCCAACGGCATCGCGCGGCACGGGGGAAACGCTCGCGCGGATGGCGTAAAAGCCAGGAAATGGCGCATTGGGCGGGAGGCTCCCGCGCGCGCGCGGCGCGGGCGGGATGGATGAAGAATCAGGTCGAATGCGCCGGGCGCGCCGCCGCCGGCGCCAGGCGCGCGGGCGGACGGGTGCGCGGCGCGGCGTCGGACTGGCGCCGCACCAGTTCGAAGTCCATGCGCACCTGTTCGGGCGCGGCCGGCGCGCCTTCGCGCTGGGCGCGCACGCGCCGCACCAGCGACTGCACGGCTTCGCGCGCCATGCCGGCGATCGGCTGGCGCACCGTGGTCAGCTCGGGCCAGATCGTGGTCGCCAGCGCGGTGTCGTCGAAGCCGGTGACGGTGAGGTCGCCCGGCACGTCCAGGCCGAGGCGATGCGCCACCGCGACGCAGGCCGCGGCCATGTCGTCGTTGCTGGCGAAGATCGCGGTCGGGCGCTCGGGCAGGCCGAGCAGCTGTTCGGCGGCGTCCAGGCCGGAGCGGTAGGTGAACATGCCCTGCACCACCAGCTCCGGGCCGGCGTCGGCGTTCTTGTCGGCGATCGCCGCGCGGTAGCCTTCGAGGCGGCGCGCGCTGGCGGTCTGGTTCGGATGGCCGACCACGAAGCCGATGCGCTGGTGGCCCAGCGCGATCAGATGGCGCGCCATGTGGTAGGCGGCCTCGTAGTCGTCGATGCTGACCGCGCCCACGCGCGGATCGGGCAGGCCGCAGGCCACCACCACCGCCGGGATCCCGGCGTCGCCGATGGCCTCGAGCACGGCCTCGCTGTCACACAGCGGCGGCGGCAGGATGATGCCGTCCAGGCCATTGTCGATCAGGCGCCGCGCATGTTCGGCCTCGTGCTCGCCCGCCTCGCACTTCTCGACGAAGAGCTGGACGTTGTTCAGGCCGGACTGGGTGAGCAGGCCCACCAGGAACTCGCTGAGGTAGGCGGCGCTTGGATTACTGTACAGGAAGCCGACGCGGATCGGCTTGGAGCCGGCCAGGTTGCGCGCCTCCTGGTTGGGCGTGTAGTGCAGCGCCGCGACGGCTTCGGCCACCTTGCGCCGGGTGCTCTCGCGCACCAGGCCCTTGCCGTTCATGACGCGCGATACCGTCATCGCCGAGACGCCGGCGAGCTTGGCGACATCGGCCATGGTCGGCTGGCCGCGCCGCTCCGTGTCCTCGTGGGGGGCGTCCTGTTTGGCTTTGCTCATGTCTTGGAACTTTCTGTGTGGCGTGCCGTGCGGATTTTTTGCGGCGCTTTGTTTGCGCTATCTTATCACAGTCATATCTCTCGAATCGTGGCTCCTCCCTATCTGGTTTGATAAATTGGCAAATCGAATAAAACGTTTTCAGAACCGTAAAGTTTGCGCTAACATCGACAGTAAAGCCGGGCGGATCCAACACGCACGGCCACCGATAACGACATTGGAGACAACCGTGCAGCGCTTCCTTCCCGACCCGGCGCCCGGCTTTTGTGCGCGCCTGCTGGCCGCCCTCGTGCTGGGCCTGATCCTTCTTTCCCTTTCCGCTCCCCGCGCCAACGCCGCCCTCCCCGACGAGGACGGCTATGAGCTGTGGCTGCGCTACCGCCCTCTTCCCGGCGACCAGCGCGCCGCCGTGCAGGCCGCGGCCGGCGCCATCGTCGGCAGCGCTCCCGACAGCCCGACCCTGCGCGCGGCCCGCGCCGAACTGCAGCGCGGCCTGCTGGGCATGACCGGCACCCAGCCGGCGAACGCCGACGCGCCGCGCGCCGGCAGCATCGTGCTGGCCCGCGCCGACACGCTGCCGGCCGGCCTGGGCGACGCCGCCCTGCGCGCCGACCTGGACAAGCTGGGCGCCGAAGGCTACCTGGTGCGCCGCACGCAATTCAGGGGTGCGCCCGTCACCCTGATTGCGGCCAAGGCCGACATCGGCATCTTGTACGGCAGCTTCGCCTGGCTGGCCCAGCTCCAGCTCGGCCAGTCGCCGGAGCGCATCGCCCTGGCCTCCAGCCCGGCGCTGCCGCTGCGCGTATTGAATCACTGGGACAACCTGGACCGCACGGTCGAACGCGGCTACGCCGGCGAATCGATCTGGAACTGGTGGGAGCTGCCGGGCATCGTCGACCCGCGCTACACCGACTACGCGCGCGCCAACGCCTCGCTGGGCCTGAACGGCACGGTGCTGAACAATGTGAACTCCAAGGCAGAAGTGCTGAGCGCGCCCTTCATCGCCAAGGCTGCGGCCATCGCCAATGTGCTGCGTCCCTACGGCATCCGCGTTTACCTGTCGGTGCGCTGGTCGACCCCGCTCGAGCGCAAGGAAACCAGAACCGCCGATCCGCTCGACCCGGCGGTCGCCGCCTGGTGGGCGAAGAAGACCGACGAGGTGTACCGCAGCATTCCCGACTTCGGCGGCTTCCTGGTGAAAGCCAATTCGGAAGGCCAGCCGGGTCCGCAGGACTACGGCCGCAACCACGCCGACGGCGCCAACATGCTGGCGCGCGCCCTGGCGCCGCACAAGGGCATCGTGATGTGGCGCGCCTTCGTCTACAACCCGCCGGCGCATCCGAGCGAGGTGTCGGACCGCGCGGCCCAGGCCTATGAGCAGTTCAAGCCGCTGGACGGCAAGTTCGACAAGAACGTGCTGGTGCAGGTGAAGAACGGCCCGATCGACTTCCAGCCGCGCGAACCGATCCACCCGCTGTTCGGCGCCATGCCCGACACCCCGCTGGTGATGGAATTCCAGATCACCAAGGAGTACCTCGGCTTCGCCACCCACCTGGCCTACCTGGCGCCGATGTTCCAGGAAGTGCTGCGTTTCGACACCCGCGCCGGCGGCAAGCCGATGACGGTGACCCAGGTGCTGGAAGGCGCCCAGGACGGCCGCGTGGGCGGCATCGCCGGCGTCGCGAACATCGGCAACAGCCGCAACTGGTCCGGTTCGACCTTCGACCAGGCCAACTGGTACGCCTACGGCCGTCTGGCCTGGAACCCGCGGCTGGACAGCGCCGCCATCGCGCGCGAATGGGCCGGCCAGACCTTCGCGCCGGATGCGCGCGTGGTCGAGCCGGTGGTGGCGCTGATGATGCGCTCGCGCGAAGCGGTGGTCGACTACATGACCCCGCTCGGCCTGCACCACCTGATGGATACCGGCCACCACCACGGCCCGGGCCCCTGGGTCAACGACCTGGAACGCGCCGACTGGAACCCGACCTACTACCACCGCGCCGGCCGCGACGGCATCGGCTTCGACCGCACTGCGCGCGGCAGCAAGGCCGTGAGCCAGTACGCGCCGGAAGTGGCGCGCCGCTTCGCCGACCCGGCCACCACCCCGGCCGAACTGCTGCTGTGGTTCCACCACCTGCCGTGGGACTACCGCATGCCCTCCGGCCGCATCCTGTGGGATGAACTGATCGCCCATTACGACCGCGGCGTCAGCGAAGCCGGCGCGATGCAGGCGGCCTGGCAGGGCTTGCGCGGACAGGTCGATGCGCGCCGCTTCGAGGACGTGTCGCAGCGCCTCGCCCAGCAGCGCCTGGAAGCGCAGTGGTGGCGCGATGCCAGCATCGCCTACTTCCTGAGCGTGTCGGGCCGCAAGCTGCCGGCCGGCGCCAAGCCGCCCGAGCGCACGCTCGAACAGTACAAGGCCGAGCGCTTCCCCTTCGCGCCGGGCCGCGGCTGACAAGACAGGTAAAACTAAAACTAAAACCAGAACCACAACGACAACAAGGAGACGGAAATGACGACACGAAGGAACGTCCTCGGCGCGCTGGCGGGTGCCGCCCTGCTCCCGGCCGGGCTCGCGCATGCCCAGCCGGCGCAGGAATCGCTGAAGGACATCGCGGCGCGCAAGGGCCTGCGCTTCGGCACCGCGATCGGCCACGGCCCGAAGCAGTTCGGCGACCCGGCCTACCGCGCACTGGTGGAACGCGAATGCGGCGTCATCGTGCTGGAAAACGAGATGAAGTGGCAGGGCCTGCAGCCGACCCGCGAGCGCATGAACTTCGGCCCGTCAGACGAGGTGCTGGCCTGGGCCAAGTCGAAGGGCATGGCGATGCGCGGCCATAACCTGTTCTGGCAGGAGCAGAAATGGCTGCCGGCGTGGATCGCCAAGGAGAATTTCGGCCCGCAGCCGGCCGCCGGCGTCGAACGCCTAATGCGCGAGCACGTGCGCACCGTCTGCGCCCACTTCGGCAAGGACATCGACAGCTGGGACGTGGTCAACGAAGCGGTCGACCCGGCCGACGGCAAGCTGCGCCAGAATACCCTGACGCGCCCGGTCGGCGCGATCGAGCAGATCGACCTGGCCTTCCGCCTGGCCAAGGAATACGCGCCGCACGCGCAGCTGGTCTATAACGATTACATGCGCGGCGACGCCGGCAGCGCGCGCCACCGCGCCGGCGTGCTGGCCCTGCTCGCCGACTTCAAGAAGCGCGGTACGCCGGTGCACGCGCTCGGCCTGCAGAGCCATATCGGCTCCTGGGACGACAGCAAGAACGGCAAGGAAGACCTGGTCCAGTGGCGCAAGTTCCTGGACGAGGTGACGGCGATGGGCTACGACCTCCTGATCACCGAGCTGGACGTCAACGACCGCCGCCTGCCGGCCGACATCCCGACCCGCGACGCGGGCGTGGCCGCGGCCACCCGCGACTACCTCGACCTGACCCTGTCCTATCCGCGCCTGCGCGACGTGCTGATGTGGGGCATGGCCGACCACATCAGCTGGCTGCAGACCTGGCACGAGGCGCCGCGCACCGACGGCGTGCCGATGCGGCCCCTGCCCTACGATGCGCAGCTGAAGGCGAAGCCGATGCGCGAGGCGATCGCGCAGTCTTTGAGGAATGCACCGCAGCGCGCGGCATGAGCTGACGGATGCGGTAGAACTTGGGTCCCTGCCTGCGCAGGGACGACGTGCTGATATTGTCGGACTGAATACCGTCGCTCCTGCGTAGGCAGGAGCCCAAGTTATTTGTGCTAAGCGACTGCTTTAAAAACTTGGGTCCCTGTCTGCGCAGGGACGACGTGCTGATATTGTCGGCCTGAATACCGTCGCTCCTGCGCAGGCAGGAGCCCAAGTTATTTGTGCTAAGCGACTGCTTCAAGAACTTGGGTCCCTGCCTGCGCAGGGACGACGTGCTGATATTGTCGGCCTGAATACCGTCGCTCCTGCGCAGGCAGGAGCCCAAGTTATTTGTGCTGCGCGACTGCTTCAAGAACTTGGGTCCCTGCCTGCGCAGGGACGACGTGCTGATATTGTCGGCCTGAATACCGTCGCTCCTGCGCAGGCAGGAGCCCAAGTTATTTGTGCTAAGCGACTGCTTCAAGAACTTGGGTCCCTGCCTGCGCAGGGACGACGTGCTGATATTGTCGGACTGAATACCGTCGCTCCTGCGCAGGCAGGAGCCCAAGTCATCGAGCGCTTACGGCGCCGTCACCGTCTTCGCCTCCACCCGCAAACTCTCCTGCGGCCCCAGGTAGCTCGGCTGCAAGCCGCCCGCATCGATTACCACCCGCTGCAGCACGACGCCCGGATCCAGCGCCCAGAACTTCACGGTGTGGCGGCCCGGCCTGCCGACCGTGTGCAAGGTCTCGAACTGGGCGACGCCGTCGGTGACGATCTTTTCCCAGTACTTGAGGGACTCGTCGGCATGGATGTCGACCACTTGCGGCGCCTCGTCGTCGATCGAGATGGCGTAGCGGAAGCCCGGTCCCGGGCGGTACTTGAGGGTCGGCGCCAGCACCGCCTGCAGCTTGACCTTGCCCGGCTCGAACAGGTAGACCTCGTACTCCAGGCGCATGCCGTCCTGCAGGGTCGCCGGCGCGGCGTCGGCCGGCAACGTGGTCATGCCCGAAAGGGTGCGGCCCAGGCCCGGCACGCGCAGCCATTCGCGCCCCTTCGGCGCCAGGGCGCGCGCATGGTGCTCGGCCTCGATCGCCACCACGCCGCCGCTCTCGACGAAGCCGGCCACCTGCTCGGTGCGGCGGTCGGCGTGGCGCAGCGGCAGTTCGACCGTGGTGCTTTCGCCATCCGGTCCGGCGATGGTGACGCGCGCGGCGCTGGCGCCGGCCGGCACCTGGTCCCAGCGCACGCCCACTTCGATGCGTTGCGACTTGTCGGCATTGCCGCTGGCCTGGCTGAGGGTGACCCAGGATTGCTCGGCGCGCGCGGTCCAGTGCAGGTCGCCCGCGCCGCGGTTGAACACCTCGATGTAGCGCGTGCCGCTCGCGAAGGGGTCCAGCGCCGGCAGCACCAGCTTGCCGGCCGCCGGCCAGGCCGCGGCCGAGCCCTCGACCGCCACGCCCAGCCTGCCCGGACCGGATACCGCCAGCTCGCGCACCTCGGGCATGATGTTGACGGCCGGGTCGCGCCAGGAGGTATAGCCGAAGCGGGTCTGGGCCATCATGTGGTTCCACTTGCCGCCGCCCAGTTCATGGTACTGGCGCGACAGCGCGGCGTCCTGCTCGAACAGCGCGCGCGCCGCCTGGGCCAGGTCGCCGGTGTCGGCGCGGCCCTGCTCAGCATGGCGGCGGTTGCGCTCCACCGTCGCATACAGTTCGTTGACGGTGCCGGAGGCGCGCACCGGGTACTCGACCAGCTGGAAGAAGGCGTCGTGGAGTTCCGGCGGCAACTGCGCCTTGACACGCGCGGCGCGCTCGGCCAGCGCGTGCCAGTCGGCCACCATGCGCTCGGCCTCGCGGTAGTTCAGGGCGCTGTACAGGCCGGGCTCCAGCTGCTCCGGACGGCGGCGGCCGTTGAAGCGCGCATAGCTCTCCACCAGCCCGGCGATCTCGCCGGCGTGGGCGGCGCCGAACTCGCGCTCGGCCCAGAGCTTCAGGTACTCCGGCAGGCGCTCGGCAGGCCAGGCTTCCGGGTTCCAGGCATAGCTCAGGAAAAATTCGGTCGGCACTTCCATCGGCTTCAGGTCGCCGACATTGACCACCCACAGGCGGTCGGCGCCGTTGCGCCAGGCCAGGTGCATCTGTTCCCAGACCTTGGGCAGCGGCGTCACGTTCAGCCACTTGTACGAGCGCGGTCCGCCGACGTAGTCGAAGTGGTAATAGATGCCGGCGCCGCCAGGGCGCTTGCGTTCTTCGAGCGTCGGCAGCCGGCGCACATTGCCCCAGTTGTCGTCGCACCAGAGCAGCAGCACGTCGTCGGGCACACGCATGCCCTTCTCGTAGTACTCCTGGACTTCCTTGTACAAGGCCCACAGCTGCGGGGTTTCGGCGATCGGCTTGCCGCTGTCCCTGGCGATCATGGCGCGCTGGTCGGACACGATGCGCTCCAGCAGGGCCACGTTGGACTCTTCCGACATGGGCTCGTCGCCGTCGCCGCGCATGCCCAGCGTGATCACCTTCTCGAAGCCGCGCGACCGCTCCAGGCCCTGCTGCCAGAACTGGCGCAGCGCCGGCTCGTTGCGGGTGTAGTCCCACGGGCCCTTGCCGTGCTTCTTCCACTCGGCGTGGGCGCGCATCAGCGGCTCGTGGTGCGAGGTGCCCATGACGACGCCCATCTCCTCGGCCAGCGGGCCGTTGGCGGGGTCGTCGTCGTAGAAGGCGTTGCCCCACATGGCCGGCCACAGGTAGTTGCCGCGCATGCGCAGGATCAGTTCGAACAGCTTGCCGTAGAACTGGTGGTTGAAGCCGCCGAATTTTTCCTTGGCCCAGCCGGACAGCGCCGGCGCCTCGTCGTTCAGGAAGATGCCGCGCCACTTGACCACCGGTGCGTCGGTGACGCGGGTGGCGGCCGGCACCGCCAGCACCGCGTGCTTGCGCGGCGCGACGTCGGCCCACCACTGCCAGGGCGAGACGCCGATCTGCTCCGACAGGGTGTACAGGCCGAAGATGGTGCCGCGCTTGTCGCTGCCGGCCACCACCAGGGCGCGCGCCACGCCCGGCATCGGGTTCTTGACGGTCTGGATGAGGAAGCCTTCCCACTTGCCGGAGAGCGCCTTGGCGTCGATGCGGCCCTCGCGCGCCAGCTTGTCGATCAGGGCGTTCTTGCCGAGGGTGCCGACCAGCACCAGGTCGGCGCCGGCGCCAGCCGCGGCGGGACGCGCGCGCGATTCCAGCAGCGCCGGCCTGGCGCCGCTGACCCGCGCGATGTCGGCCTGCAGGTCGGCGGCGGCGCGTTTCACGCCGGCGTAGTCGTTCGGATCGATCAGCAGGCGCGCGGCCTTGCCCGGGCCGGCCAGGACCACCGCGTCGCGGCCGGCCTCGAAGCGCACGAACTGGCGTTCGCCGATCGCCCATGCCGGCTGCGCGGCGGCCAGCGCCAGCAAGGCCGCGGCGGCGGCGATCCTCAAGCGGCCCGGGAGCCTGGCGCCCGGTCGCGTTACCACTGGTGTCATGAAGTCTCCAAATCTGTTTTTATGTTTATCTTGCGCGGCGCCTCAGCGCGCGCCGAAGGCGCAGTTGCGCAAGGGTTCGAGCGGCACCGCGGCGGCCATGGCCTTGTAGCCGTCCAGCGAAGGATGCAGGCCGTCGTTGTCGTAGGCCTTGAGCAGGTAGGACGGGCGCGCCGGGTCGCGCAGCGCGGCGTCGAAATCGACCACGCCGTCGAAGGTGCCCGAATGGCGGATCCAGTCGTTATAGGCCTGGCGGTCGGCCTCGTTGTCCGCGCCCGGCTGGTAATAGCCGCTGCCGGCGTACGGGGTGATGGTGGCGCCGACCACGCAGACGCCGCGCGCGTGGGCGCTGGCCACCAGCTGGCGGTGCGCCTGCTTCAGGTCGTCCAGCAGGCTTGCGCGCGCCTGCGGCGTGTCTTCCTTGTTGCGGTGCTGGACGCCGAAGTCGTTCACGCCGATCATGACGATGGCGTGGCTGACACCGGGGCGCGCCAGCACGTCGCGCTCGAAGCGCGCGGCCAGGTTCGGGCCGAGGCCGTCGCGCAGCATGCGGCCGCCGCCGATGCCGGCGTTGACCACGGCCAGCTCCAGCTTCGCCTCGCGCAGGCGCACGGCCAGGGCGTCGGTCCAGCGCGCATTGGTGTCGGGCGCCACGCCGTAGCCGTCGGTGATCGAGTCGCCGATCGCGACCACGGCGCGCGCACCCGGCGCGGCCAGGGTCTCGATGCCGGCGATCTGGTACCAGTGCGTCACCTTCTCGGCCTGGGACCAGGCGGCGTCCAGCACGTGCTGGCCGCTCGCGACGAAGCTGGTGGCGCGCGAACCGGGATGGCTGGTCTGGCGTGCCGGCGCTTGCGGGAAGTGCAGCGAGATCGCCAGGTCGGCGCCGCCGGCATGGCGCAGGGCTACCGGATCACTGAGGTATTCGGCGCCGGCCGGGATGGTGACCGACGCGGCGCCGCCGAAGCGCAGCTGGCGCAGGCTGGCCGCGTCGACCTCGGCGCGGCCGGGGCCGGCGGACAGCGCGACGCTGGCCGCATCGACCACCAGCGGCTCTGTGCCGAGGGCGTTACTAAGACGCACGCGCAGCTGTTCGCCGCCGAGCGAGACGCGCACGACCTGGCGCAGGCTGGCGTCTTTCCAGCGCGCGGCCGGCAGTTCGTTCTGGGCGTCCGGCACCAGCTGGGCGGTGCCCCAGGAGGCGACCCAGTTGTCTTTTGCGGCGCTGGAAGAAAACGGTCCGGCGCCGGTAGCGGCGCAGCCGGAAAGCAGCACGCCGAGCACGCCGGCAGCCATGATGGATTGACGCGACATCGAGTATCCCCCACACTAGTTATCGTTATGTTTGCGCAATCATTTTAGTTAATATAAATGTTACAGGCAAGCAGTCATAACGATTGCGTATGCCATGATATAAACAGGAGACCAGCATGACCCCAACCCAGCGCAGCGCCAGCCCTACCGTCACCCGCATGCAGGTCATTCCGGTGGCCGGACAGGACAGCATGCTGCTCAACCTGTGCGGCGCCCATGCGCCCCATTTCACCCGCATCCTGGTGCTGCTCGAAGACAGCGCGGGCCATACCGGCATGGGCGAAGTGCCCGGCTCGAACGGCATCCTGCTGGCCCTGCAGAAGCTGGTGCCGCTGGTCGAAGGCAGCGAGATCGGCCGCCACAACCGCACCCTGAACCTGCTGCGCGCGGCCATCTCGGGCGTGAGCCACCAGGTGACGTCGAGCGCCGAAGCGGCCGTCATGAAGCAGCCGCACGAGATCAACCTGCGCCTGGAAAACGTGGTGACGGCGGTCGAAGCCGCCCTGCTCGACCTGCTCGGCCAGCACCTCGGCGTGCCGCTGTGCGAACTGCTCGGCAACGGCCAGCAGCGCAGCCATGTGACCATGCTGGCCTATCTGTTCTATATCGGCGACCGCAGCCGCACCGACCTGGCCTACGACGATGGCGCCGGCCGCGACGGCTGGTACCGCCTGCGCGACGAGGAAGCCTTGACGCCGGAAGCGATCGCCGACCTGGCCGCGGCCGCGGTCGACAAATACGGCTTCACCGATTTCAAGCTGAAGGGCGGCGTGATGCGCGCCGAGGAAGAAGTGGAAGCGGTGGCGGCGATCAAGCGCCGCTTCCCGCAGTCGCGCGCGACGCTGGATCCGAACGGCGCCTGGTCGCTGGCCGAGGCGGTCAAGGCCTGCCGCGGCCAGGGCCATGTGCTGGCCTACGCGGAAGACCCGTGCGGGCCCGAGAACGGCTATTCGGGACGCGAGATCATGGCCGAGTTCAAGCGCGCCACCGGCATCCGCACCGCCACCAACATGGTCGCCACCGACTGGCGCCAGATGGCCCATTCGCATTTGCTGGGCGCGGTCGACATCCCGCTGGCCGACCCGCACTTCTGGACCATGCAGGGTTCGGTGCGCCTGGCGCAGTTGTGCGCCGACTGGGGCCTGACCTGGGGTTCGCACTCGAACAACCACTTCGACGTCTCGCTGGCGATGTTCACCCACTGCGCCGCGGCGGCGCCGGGAGAAATCACGGCGATCGACACCCACTGGATCTGGCAGGAAGGCCGCGAGCGCCTGACGCGCGAACCGCTGCAGATCGTTGGCGGCCAGGTCGCGGTGCCGGAGCGTCCGGGCCTGGGCATCGAGCCGGACATGGACGCCATCCAGCGCGCGCACGAACTGTACAAGCGCGTGGCCGGCGGCGCGCGCGACGACGCGATGGCGATGCGCTACCTGGTTCCGGACTGGACCTACGATCCGAAGCGCCCGAGCATGGGGCGCTGAGGAAGCGGGTAGATCAGCGCACCAGCAGGGAACGCAGGGTGCGCGACAGTTCCTCGGCCGAGAACTTGGCGACGTAGGCGTCGGCGCGCACGTTTTTCACGTGTTCCTCGTTGGTGGTGCCCGACAGCGAGGAGTGGATCACCACCGGCATGGCGCCGAAGCGGCTGCTGGACTTGATGTTGCGGGTCAGCGTGAAGCCGTCCATTTCCGGCATCTCGAGGTCGGTCAGCACCAGCGCCACCTTGTCGTGCACGGTCTTGCCCTCGGCTTCCGCGGCGGCGGCGATGGCGTTGAGCTGTTCCCAGGCTTCCTTGCCGCTCTTGGTCATCACGAACGGCAGGCCCATCGCGTCCAGGCCCTGCTCGATCAGGGCGCGCGCCACCACCGAATCGTCGGCCGCTAGGATCACCGAACCGGGCTTGAGCTTCATCTTCTCGCCCACGGCCTGGGCGATGTTCTGGTCCTGGGCTTCCGGATTCAGCGTGCGCAGGATGGTCTCGACGTCCAGCACCTGGGCCAGGCGCGGCGGATATTCGTCGTTCTCGGGCAGGCGCGCGATGCTGGTGACCATGCCGCTGCCCGCGCTGTGCTCGGCCGACATCACCTGGCTCCAGTCCAGGCGCACGATTTCTTCCACGCTTTCGACCGCGAAGGCCTGGGTCGTGCGCGCGAATTCCGTCACCAGCATGATGTTCAGGCCGGTCCCGGGAGTGACGCCGACGATGCCCGGCAGGTCCAGCACCTGGATGATCTGGCCGCGCAGGTTCACCACGCCCAGCACGTGCTGGGGCGCACCGGCCACCTTGGTGATGGCCGGCATGGCGACGATCTCGCGGATCTTGAAGACGTTGATGCCGAACAGCTCGTTGAAATCGCCGTTGGCGTCGCCGCCGAGGCGGAACAACAGCAATTCGAACTTGTTCGTACCCGTGAGATTGCTGCGCTCGTCGACTTCCTGTTGAACCGATTTCATCTGCTGTCCTAAAAATATAATTCCCAGCGGAAATTTTAGTCGTGAACAGCCGCCTTGTGTAATGACGTGAACGGATTGATAGCGTTTTCAAGACGAATGGTTCAAAAAAACCACAGATCGACTCTCGCTCTGCCCGGCGCGGTCAGCGCCCCATGTCCACCTCGTCGAGCGCCAGGCGCGCCATGGTGCGGATACCCTCGAAGGACTTGGCGGCGGCGATGAAGCGGCCGTTGTGGCAGAAACCGGCATCCGGCACGCCGGTCACCGCCGCCAGGTCGGCGTCGCGCAGCCCGGCCCAGGCTTCCGGCAGGTCGGCGCGGGCGTCGAAGTTCTCGGTGCTCATCGGCACCGTATGGATCATGTAGCGCTGCTCGGCCAGGTTGTGGCTGATCACGAACAGCACCTCCGGCATCTCCTTGCGCACCACGGTCGACCAGGGCAGCGCGCCATTCCTCAGGAACAGCACACGGCCGTTCTCGAGCTGCTCGGCATTGCGCACCTGCTCCAGCGCCAGTTGCGCGCCGACCCGGTACTTGACCGCATTGACCATGATGTCGGTCAGGACCGCCATCGCGCGCTCGAACTGGGAGGTGCGGCAGGCCTCGGCCGCTTCGCCATAGCCGAGGCGCTGCTCGTCCATCCAGTTCAGGTTGTAGCCCGAGATGATGGCCGACAGCCCATAGCCGCCCGGCGCGTTCTTGGCCGCGCCGACGTCGGACAGATCGAGGTATTGCACGATATCGCCATCGATCGCCCAAGCGATCTGCTGGGCGCTGTCCAGGCTCAAGGCCTGCCCGGCATGGACGCGGGCCAGGGCGGCGACGCAGCGCGCGCCGTATTCGCGCCAGACCAGGCCGGCGCTGGCGTAGGGCACCCCGCTGCCGCGCGCGCCCTCGAAGCCCTTCTGGTGGTGGTCGAAACGGCCGCTGGCCGGATCCCAGACGCCGCCCACGTCGATGGCGAAGTCGGCCGAGTCGATGATGGCGGCGTCGCGCGTGCGCACCAGGCCGGCGTCGGGGTAGAGAATCTTGAGGACGGCGACGGCCCACGCATCGTCCGCGTGGAATTTGCCGCCGTGGGTAGCAATCAGCATAGGTACTCCATAAGTCGTTCCGGCTCGGGCAGGCGCCGGTCGGCGCGCGCCCTGTCTCAGGACGCATCATACCGGTTCGCAGCCCAAGCCGGCACCCCGCGGCGATGCGCCGTCCGGTATCATTCCTGCATCACCACGATCGGAGAAACCATGCCCGCACCCCTGGCCGCCGTCCGCACGCTCGCATTGTTCCTGGGACTGCTGGCGCTCGCCGCCGCCCCGCTCCGCGTACGCGCCCAGGCCGCCGCTGCGCCAAAGGGCGCGCTGGTGATCGCCGGCGGCGCCCTGCGCGCCGACAACGCCCAGGTCTGGCAACGGATCGTCGAGCTGGCGGGCGGCCGCGGCGCGCGCATCGCGGTGTTCCCCACCGCAGCCGGCAATCCGGAACGCTCCGGCAGCTTTCTTGCCGCGACCCTGGCGCGTTATGGCGCCAAGCCCTTCGTGGTGGCGCTGGCGCCGCGCCTGGCCGGCAGCGATCCGCGCCGCGCCGCCGACGACGCGCGCCTGGCCGCCGAGGTGGCCGCGGCCGGCGGCGCCTTCTTCAGCGGCGGCGACCAGGGCCGCATCACGGCATCGCTGCGCCGCGCCGACGGCAGCAACAGCGCCGTGCTCGACGCGCTGTGGACGCTGTACCGGCGCGGCGGCGTGATCGCCGGCACCAGCGCCGGCGCCGCCGTCATGAGCAGCACCATGTTCCACGACGGCCAGGCGCCGCTGCCGACGCTCAAGAACGGCGTCACCGATGGCCGCGACATCGCACCGGGCTTGGGCTTCATCGGCGACGAGATCTTCGTCGACCAGCACCTGCTGGTGCGCGGCCGCTTCGCGCGCATGCTGCCGGCAATGCTGGCCAAGCGCTACCGCCTGGGGCTGGGCATAGACGAGAACAGCGCCGCCGTGGTGACGCGCGCGGCCGGCAAGCCGGGCCTCCTGATCGACGTGATCGGCTACAAGGGCGCGCTGCTGCTCGACCTGTCCCAGGCCGCGGCCGACCCGGCGCGCCCCGGTTTCAACCTGGCGAATGCGCGCATCAGCTACCTGGACAGCGGCGACCGCTATGACGTCGCCGCCGGCGCCTTCACGCCCGGCGAGGACAAGGAGGCGGTGGATGCGGCCAGCCCGGCCTGGCGCGCGCCGATCTTCGCCGCCGACATCCTCGGCAACACCGCCGTGGTCGACCTGCTGTGGAAGCTCGGCGACAGCAGCCAGACCAGCGCCACCGGCATCGCCTTCGGCGGCCCGGACGGCGCCGCGCCCGAACGCGGCTTCGAATTCACCTTCACGCGCATGGCCGACAGCCAGGCCTGGGCCTCGAACCGCGCCGACAGCTATTCGGTCTACCGGATCCGGATGGACGTGCGGCCGATGCGGCTGAACCAGCCGCTCTACCGGCTGGAGTAAGCCAGGCTAGCGCTGCACCGACAGCGCCAGGGTTTCCTTCACTTCTTCCATCACCACATAGCTCTTCGACTGCCCGCCGTCGGCCACGTGCAGGATCTCGCCCAGCAGGCGGCGGTACTCGGTCATCTCGGGGATGCGCGCCTTGATCAGGTAGTCGAAGTCGCCCGACACCAGGTGGCATTCCATCACTTCCGGGATCGCCAGCATCGCCCGGCGGAAGCGCTCGAAGGCCTTTTCCGATTTCTGGTGCAGGGTGATTTCGACGAACACCAGGATCTGCAGGCCGAGCGCCTGCGGACTCACGCGCGCGTGGTAGCCGGCGATGACGCCGTCGCGCTCCATGCGCTTGACCCGTTCGATGCAGGGCGTCAGCGACAGGCCGACCTGCTCGGCCAGGTCCTTCATGACGATCCGGCCGTCGTTCTGCAGGATGGACAGGATGTGGAGGTCGATCTTGTCCAGCACACGGCTCGACTCCTTTTGCACGCGCATGAATTTTCACCAAAAAGTAGAGTAATTACCGAATCAATTATCGCAACCTTCCCGGTAAGATGGCAATATTTTCTAAACCATCCATTTTTTGCAGGAAATCGGGAACAGCTATGCGAGCAACGCGCGTTTTGGTGCTGGGCAGCGGTGTGGTCGGCGTGACCACCGCCTATTATCTGGCCAGGGCCGGCCACGACGTCACGGTCATCGACCGCCAGGGCGGGCCGGGCCTGGAGACCAGTTTCGCCAATGCCGGCCAGATCTCGCCCGGCTATGCCTCGCCCTGGGCCGCGCCCGGCATCCCGCTGAAAGCTTTCAAGTGGTTGTTAAAGCGCCATGCGCCGCTGGCGATCCAGCCGGACGGCAGCCTGTTCCAGCTGCAGTGGATGTGGGAGATGTACCGCAACTGCGACGCTTCCCGCTACGCCGTCAACAAGGAGCGCATGGTGCGCCTGGCCGAATACAGCCGCGACTGCATGCGCGCGCTGCGCCAGGACACCGGCATCGCCTACGAAGGCCGCCAGCAGGGCACGGTGCAGCTGTTCCGCACCCAGGCCCAGTTCGACGGCGCCGCCAAGGACATCCAGGTGCTGCGCGACGCCGGCGTGCCCTTCGAAGTGCTGGACCGCGACCACCTGGCCGATGCCGAACCGGCGCTGGCGAATGTGCGCGACAAGCTGGTGGGCGGCCTGCGCCTGCCGAACGACGAGACCGGCGACTGCCAGCTGTTCACCACCCGCCTGGCGCAGATGGCGCGCGAACTGGGCGTGCGCTTCGAATTCGACACCGAGATCCAGCGCCTCGAAGTGGTCGGCGGCGAGATCGCCGCGGTCCACACCAACAAGGGCCTGTTCGGCGCCGACCGCTACGTGCTCGCGCTGGGCAGTTATTCGCGACTGCTGCTGAAGGAATGGTTCCCGGTGCCGGTCTACCCGCTCAAGGGCTATTCGATCACCGTGCCGATCGTCGACGCGGCGCGGGCGCCGGTGTCGACCATCCTGGACGAGACCTACAAGATCGCCGTCACCCGCTTCGACGACCGCATCCGCGTCGGCGGCATGGCGGAAATCGCCGGCTACAGCCGCGAACTCAAGCAGGCGCGCCGCGAGACCCTGGAAATGGTGGTGAACGACCTGTTCCCCGGCGGCGGCGACGTGAGCAGGGCAAGCTTCTGGACCGGCCTGCGCCCGATGACCCCGGACAGCACCCCGATCGTCGGCGCCACGCCGCTGCGCAACCTGTTCCTGAATACCGGCCATGGCACCCTGGGCTGGACCATGGCGGCCGGCTCGGCCAGTGTGATCGCCGACCTGGTCGGCAACCGCGTCCCGGCCATCGCGGCCGACGACCTGGCGGTATTCCGCTACGCCGGCGCCGCCGGCACCGCGCAGCGCCCGGCCCTGGCGCGCGCCTGATGGGCGGCGCGCTGGAAGGCGGCGCGGTCCACGCCGGCGCCGCACTGCGCGCCGGCGCCGTGCTGACGGTCGATCTCGACGCGATCCGCGCCAATTACCGCCTGCTGCGCCAGCGCGCTGGCGGCGCGGCGGTCGCCGCCGTGATGAAGGCCGACGCCTATGGCCTGGGCATGGCGCGCGTGGCGCCGGCGCTGGCGCGCGAAGGCTGCCGCGTGTTCTTCACCGCCCACCTGGACGAAGGCATGCGCCTGCGCCCGCTGCTGCCGCCTGAGGCCACCATCTACGTGCTGCACGGCGCCATGCCCGGCGCCGCCGCCGATTGCCTCGCCCACGACCTGGTGCCGGTGCTGAACGATCCGGGCCAGGTGCAGGAATGGCGGACGGCCGCGCGCAGCCTGGGACGGCGCCTGCCGGCCGCGATCCAGGTCGACACCGGCATGTCGCGCATGGGCCTGTCGGCGGCCGATCTCGACACGCTGGGCGCGGCGGCCGACTGGCTGGCCGGCCTGGCGCCGCAACTGCTGATGAGCCACCTGGCCTGCGCCGACGTGGCCGACCATCCGATGAACGCGTTTCAACACGCCCGCTTCGAGGCGCTGCGCGCGCGCTTCCCGCTGCTGCCTTGCAGCCTGGCGAATTCCTCGGCGGTGTTCCTCGGCGCGGACTATCACTACGATCTGGTGCGCCCGGGCGCGGCCCTGTACGGCATCAATCCGCAACCGGGCAGTGCCAATCCGCTGCGCCAGGCGGTGTCGCTGCATGCGCGCATCGTGCAGGTGCGCGACATCGCGCATGGCGACGCAGTCGGCTACGGCGCGCGCTACGTGGCCGACGGCCCGCGCCGCATCGCCACCATCGCCATCGGCTACGCCGACGGCTGGCTGCGCGCCCTCAGCAATCGCGGTTTTGCCTTCGTCGACGGGGTACGCGTGCCGATCGCCGGCACGGTGTCGATGGACAGCATCACGCTCGACGTCAGCGCGATTTCCCCGGCGCGCATCGCGCCCGGCCTGGCGGTCGAACTGATGGGACCGCACCAGCACGTGGACGAGGTGGCGAACCAGGCCGGCACCATCGGCTACGAAGTGCTGACGCGCCTGGGCGGGCGTTTCCACCGCGACTACCTCGCATCGGACTGAACCCGTGCCGGCGCCGGCGCAGCCGCGCCGCGACCTCCCTCCCCGCAAGACACATTTTCGTTACGTTTCGAGAGATTGGGCGGCGTCCTCCGGGCGCCCGCGCTGCGGTGCCGCTTGCGACGCTGTCGAGCGCCCGCCTTGGGTGCAGCTTGCAGGACTGTTGTAATTAATCCCGCAAAAATGAAATGACGACGTAAATACCTATTTCCAAATGGTAATATATAGTGACAATTGTTAATTCAGGACGGCCCGCGCTGCGATTCTGCCCACAGAGGGCGCGGCGTCCCGTTCCACCGTCATGCGCCCAACCCGCTTCCTCGCTGTCCTGCTATCCATTCCGGCACTGATCCCCGCGGCCGGCGCTGCCGAAAATGACCTGGCCGCCGTTCCCCTCGAACAATTGATGGGGATCCCAGTCATCAAGGCGGCGTCCAGGTTCGAACAGTTGATCACCGAAGCACCCGGTTCGGCCGTGGTGCTCGATTCCGACGACATCAGGACCTATGGCTGGCGCACGCTGGCCGAGGCGCTCGCCACCCTGCCCGGCATGATCGTCTCCAGCGACCGCAACTACGGCTATCTCGGCACCCGCGGCATCCTGCGCCCTGGCGACTACAACGGGCGCTTCGTGCTGACCATCGACGGCGTGCGCACCAACGATGCGGTCTACGACCAGGTATTGATCGGCCACGAGGGGCTGATCGACATGGACATGGTCCAGCGCATCGAATACGTTCCCGGCGCCGGCTCGGCGGTGTACGGCTCGAACGCGCTGCTTGGCGTGATCAACGTGGTGACCCGCGACGGCAATGCGCTGCAAGGCCCGCGGATCGGCGCCGCGGCCGGCAGCCAGGGCGAGCGCAAGCTGCGCGCGAGCTGGGGCTGGCACGGCAAGAACGGCGCCGACATCCTGCTCGCGGCCAGCGCTTACGAGCGCGACGGCGGCGACCTGTACTACCCCGAATTCGACACCGGCGCGCCCCACGGCGGCGTCGCCCATGGCCTGGACGGCGAACGCGCCCGCAACTTCCTGGCCAAGCTCGGCTACGGCGACCTCACGCTCACCGCCAGTCACGTCCACCGCAGCAAGGAAGTCCCGACAGCCTCCTTCGGCGCCGTGTTCGATGCCCCCAACCGGACCGTGGACACGCAGACCATGGTCCAGCTGGCCCATGTTCACGCGTTTTCCTCCGGCGCCACGCTCTCGGCCCAGCTGGTGTGGGGCCGCGCCGACTATCTCGGCAGCGGCCCGTATCCGGATGCGGACGGCCGGCCGGTGCCGAATGTGGATGGAGACCACGCGCGCTGGTATTCCTTCGATACCCACCTGACCATCGAGCGCTTCGACGGCCACCGCATCGTGATCGGCGCCGACCTGGAACGCGATGCGCGCCAGGACCAGTTCAACTTCGACCGCGATCCGTACGCGCCGCTACTGGACGACCGCCGCCAGGCCAATCGCCGCGGCGTGTTCGTCGAGGACGAGATGCGCCTGGGCGAACGGGTGCTGCTCAACGCCAGCGTGCGCCACGACCGCTACGGCAATGACGAACGCAGCTCCAGCCCGCGCCTGGCGCTGCTGTACCGGATCAGCCGCGACTTCACCGGCAAACTGGTATACGGCCGCGCCTTCCGCGTGCCCAACGCCTACGAAAAATACTATGTCATCGAAGGCACGGGCGGCCAGCAACTGAACCCGGAGCTCGGTCCCGAACGGATCCGCACCTACGAAGCGGTGCTCGAACATGCGCTCGGGACCACCGGCCATGCGCGCCTGAGCCTGTACCGCTACGACGCCAGCAGCCTGATTACCCAGCAGGTCGACGGGGACACCGGCATGCTGGTGTTCCGCAATGCCGAGCGCGCCCGCACCGACGGCGCCGAAGCCTCGCTCGAACGGGTGTTCGCGAACGCCGCGCGCCTGCGCGCCAGCCTGACCTGGCAGCATGGCCGCGACGGCAAGGGCGAGGCCCTGCGCGCGGTACCCGGCCGGCTGGCCAAGATCAACGCCAGCGCGCCCCTGGCCGGCGGCCTGCTGCACGCAGGCGCGGAGCTGCAATGCATGTCGCGCCGCCTGACCCAGAGCGCCAGCACCGGCGCCTACTGCGTCGCCAACCTGAACCTGAGCAGCGCGCGGCTGGTGCGCGACGCCGACCTGTCCTTCGGCGTGTATAACCTGGGCGGCCGGCGCTACGCCGACCCGGCCGGTCCGGCCTTCGTGCAGCAGGCCCTCGCGCGCCCCGGCCGCAATGTCTACACCAAACTCGATTACCGGTTCTGACCATGTCGCGCACGGTACGCCATGTCTGCATCGTCCTGGCCGGCGCCGCCCTGCTGGCGCCGGCGAGCGCGCTGGCCCAGGTCCGCGACGTCGAGATGAAGGCCGCATACATCTATAACTTCGCGCAGTTCACGACCTGGACCGAACAACGCGCGCGCCAGCCCTTCAGGGTATGCGCGGATGCCGGCAGCGCCATCTGGCCCAGCCTGGAGGCTTATAACGGCAAGCCGGTCAATGGCCGCGGCTGGAGCACGGTCGATGCGGCCGTCCCGTCCGACCGAGCGCCGTGCGATCTTTTGATCCTGGCGCGCAGCGCCGGCAGCGCGAACGCGGCGCCGGGCATGCTGGTGGTACGCGACGGCGCCGGCCGCGGTCCCGCCATGATCACCCTGGTCGACGACGACGAACGGCTGCGTTTCGACGTCGACACGCGCGAAGCGGAGAAGAGCGGCTTGCGCTTCAGTTCCAAGCTGCTGCGCCTGGCGAGGACCGTGTTATGAAGCAACCCGGGCGTACCCGCGCGCCGCGCCCGTCCGCCGCCCTGCGCGTCGGCCAGCTGGCGGCCGCCATCGGCGCGGTCGCCGTCGCCGGCGGCATCCTGCTGTCCTACCAGGCGATCGCGCTGCGCAAGTCGCTCGCGGCCGACGTCGGCATCCACGCGCGCGTGGTCGCCGGCAATATCGCGGCGCCGTTGATGTTCCGCGACGGCGACGCCGCCGGCGAGATGCTGCGTTCCTTCCGTCCGGCGCCCTTCGTGGTCGAAGCAGTGGTGCTCGACGGGCATGGCCGGGAATTCGCGGCCTACCGCCGCGGCGCCGGCGACGATTCCCGGGCCGACACCCCCGGCTGGTTCGGACCGGTCACCGTGCTGCAGCCGGTCAGCCACCAGGGCAAGCAGCTGGGACAGGTCCGGCTGGTGGCCAGTTCGCGCACGGTCGACCGGGGCCTGCGCAACTATGCGATGCTGCTGGGCCTGGCCTCGCTGGGCGCCCTGCTGACCAGTGCCCTCCTGACCCGGCGCCAGCGCGCGCGCGTGGCGTGCGCCGAACAGGAGCTGGCCTGGCTTGCCTACACCGATCCGGTCACCGAACTGCCGAACCGGCGCGCCTCCCAGGAAAAACTGGCCGAGGCACTCGACGGCGCCGGCATCGGCATACGGGGCGCCAGGGTCGGCCTGCTGCTGATCGACCTGGACAACTTCAAGGTCGTCAACGACACCGCCGGCCACGCCGTCGGCGACCAGCTGCTGCGCCAGGTCGGCCAGCGCCTGCGCGCCGCGCTGGGAACGGAGGCTCCGGTCGGCCGCTTCGGCGGCGACGAATTCATCGTCATCGCGCCGGCGCTGGTTTCCCCGGCACGCCTGCGCGCGCTGGCGCAGGCGGTGCTGAAGGCGCTGCGCCAGCCGATCCAGCTGGCCGGCGCCGAGGTGATCGTCACCGCCAGCATCGGCAGCGCGCTGTACCCGGACGACGGCGGCGACGCCGAGGAACTGATCAGCAATGCCGACCTGGCGCTGTACCACGCCAAGGGCGCGGGACGCGACCGTATCGGCGAGTTCCGCCGCGAGATGATGCTGGCCACCCAGCGCCGCGCCCAGCTCGAACGCGACCTGCGCCGCGCCATCGAGGGCGGTGCCCTTGCGGTCCATTACCAGCCGCAGTTCGACTGCGCCGACGGCGCGCTGGTCGGGGTCGAGGCCCTGCTGCGCTGGAAACACCCCGAGCAGGGCTTCGTTTCGCCGGCCGAGTTCATTCCGATCGCGGAGGACTGCGGCCTGATCGTTGAGATCGGCGCATGGGTGCTGGAACGGGCCTGCGCGGACGCGGTAGCGCTGGCCGCGGACGGTGCCGCCCTGCCGAGCGTATCGGTCAACGTGTCGGCGCGCCAGTTGCGCGAGCCGGACTTCGCGGCGACGGTCGAGCAGGTGCTGGCGCGTACCGGGCTGCCGGCCGCGCGCCTCGAGCTGGAACTCACGGAAAGCATGCTGATGAACGACCTGGACGCGGCGCTCGCGTTCATGCACACCATGCGCGCGATTGGCGTCGGCCTGTCGATCGACGACTTCGGCACCGGCTATTCCTCGCTGGCCTACCTGCAGAAATTCCCGATCAACCAGCTCAAGATCGACCGCAGCTTCGTCGAACCGCTACCGGGCGACGGCCAGGCGATGGTAGGCGCCGTCATCGCCCTGGCCCATCGCTTCGGCCTGAACGTGGTGGCCGAAGGCGTCGAGCGCCACGACCAGCTCGACTGGCTGCAGAATGCCTGCTGCGACTACGTGCAGGGCTACCTGACCGGCCGCCCCGTGCCGCTGGCGGACCTGCAGGCCAGGCTGCGCCAGCTGCCTACGGCGCCGAGCGCATGCAGCTGACGTAGGCGGCCGCCGTGTCGGGACGTTCCGCCGTCGCGCCGTTCGCCAGGTTGACCACCACATGGCTGCCGGCCGCGCCGGCATCCTTGCTCCAGGCTTCGCCAGTCACCCAGTTGTTGCCGGCGATGGCGCCCGCGGCGACCAGGTTGCGCAGCTCGACCGAGGTCGGCTGGCGCCAGCCGGCGATGCTGTTGATCACGGTGCCGGCGCAATAGTCGCGCGCGTGGGCGAAGGTGTCGGCGACCGTCACGCCGATCCAGATCTGGCCGGGCACGTTGACCGTGGTCGCGCTCGACACCGGCGCGATGCATTCGCGATTGACCTCGGTGGCCGGGCTGACGCAGTTGGGCGTGGTCTTGCAGATACCGTCGATGCGCACGCCGCCGCTCTCGCAGGCCACCGCGGTGACCGTCAGGGTGGTCGATTTCGAGGTCGGCCCGTAGGTGCCCAAGCTGGGCTGGGAAGCCGTGATGGTGCTGGTGCCGGCGCCGTGGATGGTGACCGTCGCGCCCTCGATGGTGGCGACCTTCGCGTCGCTGCTGGTGAACTTGAAGGTGGCCGGGCTGCGCGAACTCGGCGCGGTGAGCGCGAAGGACGCATCGGTCTCGGTCTTGGTGATCGCCGGGAAGTCGCCCAGCGGCGGCCCCGCATCCGGGTCGCTGCAACCCATTACCAGACACGCCAACAACAGCCCTGCGAGCCATCCCTTCATGATCGTCCTTTGCGAAGTGTGTGAATGCGCCCCGGACGCGTGCGCTGAAGCGCAGCACCGCCGGAACGCCCACACTCTAGCAAATCCCGGGCAAGATAAATACGTGCTTTGTCACACGGCGGCGCTTCCGGGGCGCAGCGCCGCCGGCAGGATTCAGCCGGCCTTGCGCGCCGGCGCCGGCGCCGGCGCGGCTGCCGGCGCGGCCTGGGCCACCCGCACCGCATCGCCGTCGGCGATGCCGTCCGGCGGGCTGTCGATGATGCGATCCTGGCGGCTCACGCCGTCGATCTGGATGGCGCTGCCCAGGTCGCGCGCGATGCCGACCTTCTTGAGCAGTACGTGGCCGCCCGCGTCGACGGTGGCCACCTGCGGGCCGCGCTTGCCGAGGATGACCGCGCCGGGCGGCACCATCACCGTGTCCGGCGCCGCCGGCAGGTCGAAGCGCACGTTGGCGTAGGCGCCGGGCAGCAGTTCGCCGCCGGGGTTGTCGACCGCCAGCTGCACCAGCATGGCGCCGGTGCCGGCATTGATCGCCTGCGCCAGCGACTGCACGGTGGCCTTGAATTCACGGCCCTGGCGTTCCGGGACCGTGAGTACCGCGACGCTGCCGGGCTTGATCAGCGCCACCTGGCGCTGCGGCACCTGCACGTACACGCGCAGCTTGCGCAGGTCGGACACCACGAACAGCTCGGCGCCGCTGGCCGCGCTGCCGGCGCTGACCAGGGCGCCGACGTCGGTATTGCGCGCCGTGACCACGCCGTCGAAGGGCGCGACCAGGCGCGTGTAGCGTTTCAGGGCCTGCTGGCGCTCGACGCTGGCCTGCAGCGCCGTCACGGTCGATTTCTTCGATACGAAATCGCCCTGCTTTTCGTCGGCTTCCTGCTTCGACACCGCGTTCTGCGCCACCAGCGAGGCCCAGCGCTTGGCCGTGCTCTCGGACAGGGACAGGTCGCTGCGCGCCACCGCGAGCTGGGCCTGGGCCTGGCGCAGGTCCTGGTCGAGGTCCGGCGTCTCGAGGGTGGCCAGCACCTGGCCGGACTTGACCGGCGCGCCGATGTCGACGTTCCAGCCGCCCACGTAGCCGCTGACGCGGGCATAGATCGGGGCGCGCGCCCAGGCTTCGATGCGCGCCGGCAGTTCCAGCGGCACGCCGGCGGCGTCCTTGTGGGCGACCAGGTTCACGGTCGGCACCGCGTGCGCGGCCGCGCCTTCCTGCAATTGCTCGGCCTGGGAATGGCGGGTCAGCAGCCCGCCGGCGACGACGGCGCCGGCGCCGATCACGAAGGCGCCGGCCACCAGCAGGCCGCGTCCCGGTTTGGCGGGGGAGGAAGAATTAGTTTGCATGGACGGGTACTCCGGTTGGGGTGGACGGGCCGCCGGCGACGCGCGCCGCGCGGCGGCCGTGGACCAGGCTGAAGACGACGGGGACGAACACCAGGGTGGCGACGGTCGAGAAGATCAGGCCGCCGATCACGGCGCGGCCCAGCGGGGCGTTCTGTTCGCCGCCCTCGCCCAGTCCGAGCGCCATCGGCAGCATGCCGATCACCATCGCCAGGGCGGTCATCAGGACCGGGCGGAAGCGCACGAAGCCGGCGTCCAGCGCGGCCGCCGCGGCGTCCTTGAGTTCCTCGAGGCGCTCGCGCGCGAAGCTGATCACCAGCACGCTGTTGGCGGTGGCCACGCCCATGCACATGATGGCCCCGGTCAGGGCCGGCACCGACAGCGTGGTATGGGTGGCGAACAGCATCCAGACGATGCCGGCCAGCGCCGCCGGCAGCGCCGAGACGATGACGGCCGGATCGGTCCAGGACTGGAAGTTCACCACGATCAGCAGGTAGATCAGCACCACCGCGCCCAACAGGCCGAACAGCAGGCCGGCGAAGGCGCGTTCCATCGTGCGCACCTGGCCCAGCATCTCGACCGAGGAACCCTTGGGCACCTCGGCCGCGGTGGCGGCGATGGCCTTGCGGATGTCGGCGGCGACGCCGCCCAGGTCGCGGTCCTGGGTGGTGGCATGGATCTGCACCATCGGCTGCACGTCGTACTGGCTCACCACGGCCGGCGCGGTGGCGCGCTCGAAGCGTGCGATCGCGCCCAGGGTGGCGCCGCTGCTGGCGCCGTTGCCGATCGGGAGATCCTGCAGCGCCGACAGCGAATCGATCTGGTGCTGCGGGGTCTGCATCACGATCGAGTAGCTCACGCCGTTGCTCGGGTTGAGCCAGAAGGTCGGCGCGACCTGGCTGCTGCCGGCCAGGTTGACCACCATGCTGTTGGCGACGTCGCGCGTGCTCAGGCCCAGCAATTGCGCCTGGGTGCGGTCGATATCGACCTTGAACACCGGCGCGCTGTTGCTCTGCTGGATGCGCGCGTCGGCCACGCCCGGGATCGCGCGGATGCGCTTGAGCAGCTTCTGGGTGTAGGCGTAGTTGCCGTCCAGGTCGCGGCCGCGCACCTGCACGTCGATCGGCGCCGGCGAACCGAAGTTCAGGATCTGGCTGACGATATCCGCTGGCGGGAACGAGAAGGTGGTGTCGGGGAATTCGCGCGGCAGCACCTCGCGCAGCTGGCGCACGTAGTCGGCGGTCGGGCGGTGCTCCTTGCCCAGCGCGATCTGGAAGTCGCCGTCGTGGGAGCCGGAGACGCCGGTATTGTTATAGGTGGTGTTGATCGAGGAAGCCGGCAGGCCGATGTTGTCGACCATGGTGGCGATCTGGCTGCTCGGGATCACGCGGCGGATCGCCTGCTCGATCTTCGCGAAGCGCTGCGCGGTTTCCTCGATGCGGGTGCCGACCGGCACGCGCGCGTGGATCAGCAGTTGGCCCGAGTCGACCGCCGGGAAGAAGTTACTGCCCAGGAAAGGCACCAGCCCGAAGGACAGCAGCACGAAACCGAGGAACAGCGGCAGGAACACCTTGCGGCCGGCGATGGCGCGCTCCAGCACGCCGCGGTAGCCGTGGCGCACGCGCTCGAAGCGCGCCTCGAAACCGCGCTGGAAGCGCTGGGCCGCGTTCAGTTTCAGCGCATGGTCGGCTTCCGAGCCGTGCGGCGCGTGCGGCTTGAGCAGCCAGTTCGCCATGGTCGGCACCAGGGTGCGCGACAGGATGAAGGAGCATACCAGCGCGAAGATCACGGCCTTCGCCATCGGCACGAACAGGAAGCCGGCCACGCCTTCGAGGAAGAACATCGGGATGAACACGATGCAGATGCACAGCAGCGAAACCAGGGCCGGCGCCACGATCTGCTGGGCGCCGTCGAGGATCGCCGGCTCCACCGCCTTGCCGTGCTCGAGGTGCCAGTTGATGTTCTCGATGGTCACGGTGGCGTCGTCCACCAGGATGCCGACCGCCAGCGCCAGCCCGCCCAGGGTCATCAGGTTCAGGGTCTCGCCGGTGGCCGCCAGCGCGATCAGGGCGCCCAGGATCGACAGCGGGATCGACACCGCGATGATCACGGTCGAGCGCCAGCTGCCCAGGAACAGCAGGATCATCACGCTGGTGAGGGCAGCGGCGATCGCGCCTTCCAGCGCCACCCCCTTGATCGCGGCGCGCACGAACACCGACTGGTCGTTGATCGGCGCCACCTTCAGGGCCTCCGGCAGCGCGTCCTTCATGCCGGCCAGCTTGGCGCGCACGCCGTCGACGATCGCCAGCGTGGAGGCCGTGCCGTTCTTCAGCACCGACATCAGCACCGAGCGGCCGCCGTCGACGTGCACGATATTCGTCTGCGGCGCATTGCCGTCGTGGACGTCGGCGACGTCGGACAACAGGATCGGCGAGCCGTTCACCACTTTCACCGGGATCCGTGCCAGCTCCTCGATCGCCGAGGGCGCGCTGTTGAGCTGGATGGTGTATTCGAGGGCGTCGATCTTCTGGGTGCCGACCGGGGTCAGGATGTTCTGCGCCGCCAGTGCGTTGGCGATATCCTGGGCCGACAGTCCGCGCGCCTGCAGGGCGTCGGGCTTGACGTCGATCTGCACCTGGCGCTGCTTGCCGCCATAGGGCAGCGGGATCGCGGCGCCCGGCACCGACACCAGCGGCAGGCGCACGGTGTTCAGGCCGAGGTCGTACAGCTGCTGTTCCGACATGCCGGTGCCGGACAGGGCCAGCTGCAGGATCGGCACGGTCGCCGCGTTGTAGTTCAGGACCAGCGGCGGCGTGACGCCGGGCGGCATCTGCTTGAGCAGGCCCTGGGCGATCGCCGTCACCTGGGCGTTGGCTACCGCGATGTTGACGCCGGGCTGGAAGAAGATCTTCACGATGCTCACCCCCGGGTAGGTGTTGGCCTCGATATGCTCGATGTCGTTGACGGTGGTGGTCAGCGAACGCTGGAACAGCGTCGAGATACGGCCGGCCATCTGGTCGGGCGGCAGGCCGGTATATTGCCATGCCACCGCGATCACGGGGATGCGGATGTCGGGGAAGATGTCGGTCGGCGTGCGCACCGCGGCCAGCGGGCCGATGATGAGCAGGGTTAGCGCCAGCACGACGAAGGTATAGGGGCGGCGCAGCGCGACGCGGACCAGGCCAAGCAGCATTGTCGAAACTCCAGAGAAAAGACAGCATGCGCAACGACCGGCCAGGCTGACGCCAGCTGGCGGCAATATCGTGCAACTTCCTGTAATGACATGAATCGTCAGCGCAGCTGATCGTGCGAACTCGCTAATATGCGCGAAAATTTCCCTGTTGAACAGTAATTTTGCAGTGCAGCAGAAGTACAATTTTGTACGGACCTGATACATGTACCGACAAGCGTGACACCAGAGGGCCGCAGGCAAGGATCATGACACAGTGCGATGATGCTTGACATTGCCGCTAGCGGCAATGATGGACGATCCTTGCAAGGAGCTGAAATGCGTATTGGAGAACTGGCCGCCGCGAGCGGCGTCAGCACACGCGTGCTGCGGCATTACGAGGCGCAGGGACTGATCGTCTCGCGCCGGGCCGGCAACGGCTACCGCGACTACGAGCGGTCGGCGCTGGAACAGGTGGGCTGGATCCGCGACCTGCTGGATTGCGGCTTCGGCACCCGCCAGATTGCCGGGATGATGCGCTGCCTGCACGGCGGCGGCTGGGATCCCGACAACTGCGCCGCAGGCTACGCCCTGCACCTGCGCAAGCTGGACGAACTGGACGCCACCATCCGCCTGCTGCAGGAGCGGCGCGAACGCCTGGCGCGTCGCCTGCGCCATTTCGAATCGGCTCCTGCCGCGCCCTCGCCCGATGGCCGGCAAACGATGGAAGCAGAATAAAAGGACATGCAATGCACGACTTTTCCACACAGGTGGTCCTGATCACCGGCGCCGGCGCCGGCATCGGCCGCGCCGCCGCCCTGCGCTTCGCCGAGGCCGGCGCCACGGTCGTGGTGACCGGACGGCGCGAGGCGCCGCTGCGCGAACTGGCCGCGCGACACCCCGGCATCGACTGGGTGCTGGCCGACGCCGCGCTGCCCGAGGACGCCGCGCGCACGGTGGACACCGTGGTGGCGCGCCACGGCCGCCTCGACGTGCTGGTGAATAATGCCGGCGACGGCGCCATCCTGCCGCTGGCGCAGGCGGGTGTCGAGCGCATCGCGCGCATCTTCGCCGTCAACGTGATCGGCCCCTCGCTGCTGGCCAGCGCCGCCCTGCCCCATTTGCGCGCCGCGCGCGGCGCCATCGTCAACGTGTCCTCGACCTTCGGCCACAAGGCCGCGGCCATGCTGTCGCATTACGCCGCCAGCAAGGCCGCGCTGGAGCACATGACGCGCTGCTGGGCGCTCGAACTGGCGCCGGACGGGATCCGCGTCAACGCGGTGGCGGCCGGACCGACCGAGTCCGACTTCCTGGCCGAGCGCATGGGCTTGTCGGAACAGCAGATCGCCGCGGTCAAGGAGGACGAGCGCGCCCGCATCCCGCTCGGCAGGCGCGGCGAGCCGGACGAGGTGGCGGGCCTGATCGCGGTGCTGGCTTCCAGCGCAGCCGGCTGGGTCACGGGCCAGGTGCTGGCGGTCGACGGCGGGCTCGCGATCGCCTGAGCCGGCCGCGGGGCGCCTCAATGCCGCGCCGCGCACTCCGGCCCCGGGAGCGCCGGCGTCGCGGGCGGCGGCAGCGCCGGCTCCGCCCCGGCGCCGTGCGCGCGCAGGATCTCCAGCAGCGCGCGCGCGCGCACGGCGTCCGGACTTTCTTCGCCGGGCGCCACCGCCGCGCACGGGCGCTCCAGCAGCACGGCGGCGCCGAAACGGTCTCCCATCCCCAGGCGCAGGCGCGCCAGGGTGTAGGAAGCGCGGATCTCCCAGGCCAGGGCGCCCTGCGCGCGGGCCAGCTCGATGGCGCGGCGCAGCATGCCCTCGGCCAGCGCGGCATGGCCGGCGCCCGCCGCCTGCAGGCCGGAACAGCGCAGGATCTCGGCGTCGGCCCAGCCGCCGCCGCGGGCCTCGATGGGCGCCAGGAGGGGCGCGTCGACCAGGCCGGCGTGGAAGGTCGCCAGCATCTCGCGCACCGGCAGCGCCATGCCGCGGCTCCATTCGGCGGCGGCGATGCGGACCACGTCGGCATGGTCGCCCTGCAGCTCGAGCCCGAAGGCGAAGCACCTGGCCCAGGCATGCCAGCGGCGCAGGTCGCGCCGCTCGGTCTCTTCGAGCATCAGATCGATGTGCTCGCGCGCGCGCCCCAACTCGCCGGACCACAGCAGCACCGGGCCCACGCCGAACAGCGCGAAGCACAGCGACAGCGCATGGCCGCTGGCCTGGGCGTCGGCGCAGGCCTGGACGCCGACCGCGAGCGCGGAACGCTGGCGGCCGGTGATCCATAGCGTGCGCGCCAGCGTCGCCTGCGCGGCGACGGCGCCGTCTACCTGCAGCATCAGGCGCGCCGGACGGCGGCCCGGCAGCGTCGCCAGCGCGCGGTAGCCGCCGTCGCAGGCGCGCCCGAACTGGCCGGCGAAATGGCTGGCCAGGGCGCCGACCCGGTAGGCCAGCTGGCGCTCGAGCTGGTCGCCGCCCTCGAGCGCCAGGGCGGCCACGGCGTCGGCCTCCGCCAGCGCCTCGCGGTAGTCGCCGGCGCTCACCCGCCCCACGCACATGCCCCAGTGCGCGTGCAGCAGCGGCCAGCGCGCCTCTACCCCGGCGGCTTCGATCTCGGCGCCCGCCTGCTGGAACAGCGCCAGCATGACCTCGGTCGAGGGTTCGGTGTGCCACAGGGTATTCGCGAGCGCCAGGCGCAGCTGGATGGCTGCGGCCGCGCGGCCGGGCTGGCCTTCCTGGCGCTGCAGCACCCGCACCAGGTGGTCGCGGTATTCGGCCAGCTGCGAACGGTGGAACCACAGGGCCGCGGAACTGATTGCGAGGTCGAGCGCCAGGCCTTCTTCGGCGCGGGCCTCGGCCCAGTCGATCGCCGCGCGCACGTCCGGCAGCAGGTGGCCATAGCGCGCTTCCCACTGGGCGCTGCTCTGGGCCGGCAGGTCGGCCAGCGAGGCGCCGAGCAGGTCGACCACCCAGATCGCATGGCGGCGCAGCGCCGCCTCGTCCTCGCCGGCCTGTTCCAGCAGGCGCTGGGCGTAGGCGCGGGTGATGGTCAGCAGGCGATAGGGCGCGGCGCCGCCCTGCGGTTCGAGGGTGACCAGCGACTTGGCCACCAGCGCGCCGAGCGCCTCGAAGGCGACGTCGGCGTCGATCTCGCCGGCCATGCGCAGCGCCGATTCGAGGTCGAAGGGTCCACGGAACACCGCCAGCCGGCGCAGCAGGCTGCGTTCGGTGTGGTCCAGCAGGGCCAGGCTCCAGTCCAGCGCGGCCGCCATGGTCTGGTGGCGCGCCAGCACGGCGCGGCCGCCATCGCTGCACAGCTGCATGTGCTCGTCGAGGCGCGCCGCCAGGTCGTCGAGCGTGAGCACGCCGAGGCGCGCCGCCACCAGTTCCAGCGCCAGCGGGATGCCGTCGAGCCGCTGGCACACCGCCGCCAGCTGCGCCGCATGGGATTCGTCGAAGCCGGCCGCCCCGGCCGCGGCGGCGCGCGCGGCGAACAGCTCGACCGCCGGATACGCCAGCACGTCCTCGAGCGCCAGGCCAGGGAGCAAAGGCGGCGCCGCCAGCGCGCCCAGGCGCACCACCGCCTCGCCGGGAACGCGCAGGGCCTCGCGGCTGGTGGCCAGCACCGCCAGTCCCTCGGTGCCTTCCCACAGCGCGTCGATGACGGGCGCCAGCGCATCGAGCACCTGTTCGCAATTGTCCAGCACCAGCAGGGTCGGGCGCTGGTCGAGGCGCGTGCGCAGGCTGTCGACGCTGCCGTTCAGGTCAACGCCGACGCCGAGCGCCGCGCCCAGCGCCGCCAGCAACTGGGCATGGCTGGCGGCCGGCGCCAGGTCGGCGAACACCACGGTGCCGCGTTCCTCGGCCGACCAGTGGCGCGCCACCGCGATCGCGACCGCGGTCTTGCCGATGCCGCCCGGCCCGACCACGCTGACCAGCGGGGCCTGGCCGAGCAACACCCCGATGCGCGCGAGCGGGCCGGCGCGGCCGACCAGGCGGGTGCCGCGCGGCAGCAGGCCGGGCACCTGGCGCTGGGGCATGCGTTCGACGCTGCCCGGCGCCGGCACGGTCCGCACCGGCCCGTCGATCGCGTCGACCGGGCCGCGGAAGCTGTAGCCGCGCATCGGCACGTTGACGATCCATTCGCCGCCATCCTCGGGCGCCACCGCCAGCGCCTTGCGCAGCATCGACATGTGCACGCGCAGGCTCGATTCGTCGACCACCATCCCGCCCCAGACCTGGGACAGCAGCTCGGCCTTGCCGATCACCTGGCCGGCGCGGCGCACCAGCAGCACCAGCAGCTCGAACGATCGTGCGCCGAGCGTCACCTCGTTGCCGGCGCAATCGAGGCGCCGCCGCGCGGGCGACAATACGTAGGGTCCGAAGCGCCAGTATTCGTCCAAATGTCTCTCCCTGATGGCGCCAGCATAGAGCGCGCCTGCGCCGCCGGGCTATGCCAAGAACGATCTTTTCGACTGGGCCAAGAAGCGCACGCCAAGGCCCGGTCACCGCTAGACTAGCCGCGAATCGCGCCGTGGGGAACCACCTTGAATGATAGGGCTTGCCGCCTGCCGTTGGTTAGAGGTGGATGGCATAATGGAATGGCAACCGCCTGGAACTGCCATGCACCGCGACCCGCTACCCCCCTGCTATTCCTTCGATCCGGCCAGCCCCGAGCCGCGCTACCGCCAGCTGTACCAGCGCGTGCGCGGCGCCATCGGCGCCGGGGCGCTGCGCCCGGGCGAGCGCATTCCGGCCATGCGCTGGCTGGCCCAGGAACTGGGGCTGGCGCGCGGCACCGTGGCCGCCGCCTATGCGCTGCTGGCCGCCGAGGGCTGCATCGAGATGCGCGGCGCGGCCGGCGCGGTGGTGCGCGGGGCCGGACGGCGCGAGCCCGATCCGGCGCCGCCGGCCGGCTCCCGCCTCGTCCTGCCGCTCGACCTGGGCGGCAGCGCCGCGCTGCTGCCGTTCCAGGTCGGGGTGCCGGCGCTCGACCAGTTTCCGCGCAAGGCCTGGGCCCGGCTGGCGGCGCGCGCCGCGCGCGCCACCCAGGCGCGCCACATGCTCAAGGAATGCGGCTTCGGCATGCCGGGACTGCGCGCGGCCATCGCCGCCTATCTGCAACTGGCGCGCGGCATGCGCTGCGCGCCGGCCCAGGTGTTCGTGACCTCCGGCTATCGCGACACCCTGACCCGGGTGGCGCGCGTTCTGCTGGCGCCGGGACAGCAGGCCTGGACCGAGGACCCCGGATTTCCGCCGACCCGCCAGCTGCTGGGCGCACTCGGCATCCGCACCGTGCCGGTGGCGGTGGATGCCGAGGGCCTCGATCCGGCCCTGGGCCTGGCGGCCGCGCCGCGCGCGCGCGCCGCGGTGCTCACGCCGGCGCACCAGTCGCCGCTGACGGTCAGCTTGTCGCTGCCGCGGCGCCTGGCCCTGCTCGACTGGGCGGCGGCCACCGGCGCCTGGCTGATCGAAGACGACTACGACGGCGAATTCCGCTACGCCGGCCAGCCCATGCCGGCGCTGGCCAGCCTGGACCGCGATGGCCGGGTGATCCACTTCGGCAGCTTCAGCAAGGTGATGTTCCCGGGCCTGCGCCTGGGCTACGTGGTGGTGCCGCCCGGCCTGGTCGGGCGCTTCGAGCTCGATGCCGCCACCTTCGGCAGCGGCCAGCCCTACCTGACCCAGGCCATCGTCTGCGAATTCATGCACGAAGGGCATTTCATGCGTCACATCCAGCGCATGCGCCGCCTGTACGCCGAGCGCAGCGCCCTGCTGCGCGCCGCCCTGGTCGACGCCGCCGGCAGCCGCCTGGCGCTCGATCCGCCAGCAGGCGGCATGCACCTGCTGGCGCGCACCGAGGCCGGCGCCGACCGCGCACTGGCCGGGCGCCTGCGCGCCATGGGCATGGCGCCGCAGCCGCTGTCGCCCTGGTATGCCGGCGACTTTGCCGCGGACGGGCTGCTGCTCGGATTCGCCAACGTCGCCGATGCGGCGCAGGCGGCGGCGCTGGCCGGGCGGCTGGTGCAGGCGCTCGACGCTTGAAGGCCGCGGCGCCGGCGCGCGCGCTTCATTGCAGCACGGCCATCGCGCCATGCATGCCGGACGGACGCCGGCCCGGATCGATCAGCCCGCGCGCCGCCGCGACCACCACCGCGTGGGTGCGCGCCGTGGCGTCGAGCTTGCTCATCACGCCCTTCACGTGGGTCTTGACGGTGCCCACGCCGATCCCCAGGCGGCGCGCGATCAGCTTGTTGCAGCAGCCCTCGGCCAGCAGTTCCAGCACATCGGTCTCGCGCTCGGTCAGGGTGGCCCGGCTCAGGCTCGCCGCCACGCTGCGCGACACCGCCTCGCTCAGGTAGCGGATGCCGCGCACCAGCTGGCGCACCGCGCGCGCCAGTTCGTCGTGGGAACACGACTGGTGCAGATAGCCCTGCACCCCGCTTTCCATCGCGGTACGCACTTCCCATTCCTTGTCGAGCTGGCTCACGATCAGCACTGCCTGGTGGACGCCGCAGCGGCGCGCCAGTGCGATGCCGGTCGCATAATCCGCCACCAGCACCTGGGCCAGGGAGCCACGCGAGGGGTCGTCCGCCTCGCTCGACACGCGCCACTCGCCCTGCGCCGCCAGCAGGACGAAGAGACCCGCGCTCATCGCGGGATCGGCATGGACGATGTGTACCGTGTTCGGGATGGTCGACATGATCGTTCTCCTCGTGGTGCGGATCGGTGCCGCTGGTTACAAAGTACTCATCATGGTCCGGAGGGTTGTTGCAGGCAAGTTAAGCGATGTAATTTAAAGTTAATGCGGCCATGCAAGCGTGGGAACGGGCGCATCCGGCCATCGGGGAGCAGTCCTGGCGCGCATCCGGTATACTGGCGGTCCAATGCGCCTCACTTCCTTTACCGATTACACGCTGCGCACCCTGCTGCACCTCGGCAGCAACCGCGAGCGCTTGGTCACCATCCAGGA
>JGI20283J15916_100099_pt1 | contig 36397 bp, 27 predicted proteins | sample Plalitdecfosmids_FD_15916 | JGI IMG/M metagenome (IMG submission 15916) | reverse complement strand
ATGCGGCGCGCTGGGACGTGAGGGGCATCGTGCATATCGAAGCGGGCGCCGATCCCACCCAGACGCTGGATGAGACACGCTGGCTTGAGAGCATCGCGAATGCCAGCGGTATGCCAAATGCGATCGTTGCGTTCGCAGCGCTGGATGCACCCGATGTCGAGCCACAGCTGGAGGCGCACGCTGCGCACTCCCGGGTCCGCGGCATCCGCCAGATCGTCAACTGGCACGTCAATCCGATGCGGACCTACACACCGGGCGACGTAACCCAGAACGACGCCTGGTGGGCGGGCTTCGGATTACTTGCGCGCTACGGCCTGTCGTTCGATCTGCAATGCTATGCCGGTCAGATGGCAGGCCTCGCGCCGCTGATCGCGCGCCATTCCGATACACCGGTCATCATCAACCATGTCGGCATGCCGATTCCGTCGGATCAGGAAGGCATCACACGCTGGCGCCACGGAATGCGCGCGCTCGCAGCCTATCCGCAGGTCTGCACGAAGCTGTCCGGCGTCGGCTTCATCCATTGCCAGTGGACGATGGAGCAGATCCGCCCCTACATCCTCGAAGCGATCGATATCTTCGGCCCCGAACGCTGCCTGTTCGCGAGCGACTCGCCGACCGACAAGCTGTTCGCGCCGTTCGATGAGCATCTCGACGCATATCACAGGATTGTCGCCGGCTTCTCAGAAGACGAACGCCGGGCAATGTTCGGGCGCAACGCCAACCGCGTGTATCGCCTCGGACTGGACCTCTGACAATGCGGACCAGACGCACCTCGCGGATGCAAGTCGAACCGGGCCAACGCGACGAATATCGACGCCGCCACAATTCTCCATGGCCTGTTTCGGCCGCGCTGCTGCGCGAGGTAGGTACCGAGGATTATTCAATCCACCACGACGCCGCCAGCGACGCTGTTCGCAGTAACGTGGTGTCGTACGCCCGGGCGCCCGGCAGAACTGCCGGATCATCCGGCGATGAACTGATGGTGGGGGGCAATGGCGCCGCTGATGGAGAGCAATCCCGACCTGCCGCCGCTCGGCGTCCCGCTGGACACGCTGTGCCATTCGATTGACGATCCGGGCAGCCTGCGGGCGCGCCACGGACATGAGGAGACGACGATGCCGGGCAATCCGCTGACAGGTGTAATGTTCCACTGGCTGGGCGGGCTAGCCTCGGCTAGTTTCTATGTCCCCTACAAGGGCGTGCGCCGATGGTCGTGGGAGATCTTCTGGCTGACGGGTGGCATCTTCTCGTGGCTTGTTGCGCCATGGCTGTTCGCCAGCGCCATGACCAACGACCTGTTCGGCGTGATCGCCGCGACCCCGCCGAAAACGATCTTCTGGTGCGTGACCTTCGGAGTTCTCTGGGGCTTTGGCGGGCTGACATACGGCCTGACAATGCGCTATCTCGGGCTTTCGCTGGGGATGGCGGTCGTGCTGGGGCTGTCAACGGTCTTTGGAACGCTCATACCGCCGATCTTCGCAGGCGATCTTGGACCGAAGCTGTTCGACACTGTTTCAGGCAACGTGGTCCTCGTGGGGTTGCTGGTCACCTTGGCAGGGATCGTTGTGGTCGCCTTGGCAGGCGCGTGGAAGGATGCGTCGCTTCCGGCCGATCAGAAGGCTGCGACCATTGCCGAGTTCGCATTCCGTAAGGGCGTGGGTGTGGCGATCTTCTCAGGCATCATGTCGAGTTGCTTTGCGTTCGGCCTCGCGGCGGGGGAGCCCGTGAAGGCGCTGTCAGCCGCCGCAGGCACAGGTCCGCTATGGACCGGCTTGCCGACGCTGTGTCTCGTGATGTTCGGCGGCTTGCTGACAAACGCAGTGTGGTGCACAATTCTGATCGTCCGCAACCGATCCGCTGGCCAATGGGCTGGCCGGTCAAGTTCAGCAGATGACGTCAAGGTGGATCGTCCGCCCCTGCTTGCCAATTTTTTGCTCTGCGCACTCGGCGGCACGCTCTGGTACTTTCAATTCTTCTTCTACACGATGGGCGAAAGCCAGATGGGACGCTTCGGTTTCTCGTCGTGGACGCTGCACATGGCCTCGATCATCATCTTCGGAACGCTTTGGGGCTTCGCTCTCAGGGAGTGGCGCGACGCCGCCACGCGCATTCGCGCAACAGTCTGGATCGGTGTCGCCCTGCTCGTGATCGCCACTATCATCATCGGCTACGGCAATAGCCTCGCCTCTTAAGGACTGACCATGCGCCTCCGCAATTCCCTCCGCATTTCTCTCCTGCTCGCGGGGACCTTACTCGCGGGCGCCGCCACTGCGCAGGATACCCGATCCACTCCGGTAACCGGGCAGGGACCGGCATCATCGACGGCCGATACCTTACGCGACGGCTTCCTTGCACCGCCGGAGTCCGCCCGTCCGCGCGTGTGGTGGCACTGGCTCAGCGGCAACGTGTCGCGCGACGGGATCACCAAAGATCTCGAATGGATGAAGCGGATCGGCATTGCCGGCGCGATGATGTTCGACGGCGATATGGGGGCGCCCAAGATTGTGCCTGAACGGGTCACGGTCCTTAGCCCACAATGGTTCGGCAACCTGCGGTTCGCGGCCTCTGAGGCAGACCGGCTCGGTCTCGAATTCGCGATGGCGGCAGCGCCGGGGTGGAGTGAGACGGGCGGCCCTTGGGTCAAACCCGAATGGGGAATGAAGAAGTTCGTCTGGACAGAAACACAGGTTGCCGGTGGTCGTCGCGCGGGCAAGCTGGCACCGCTCCCGACCAACACCGGTCCGTTTCAGACGATGCCCAAGCATGATTTCACCGGCAAGCCGCAGCCGGGCGGCCCGGTGCTGGCACGCGACGTTGCCGTGCTCGCGTTCCGCGCGCCTGCGGGCGATGTCTCCCTTGCCAGCCTCAAGCCGTCGATTACAACCAGTGCCACCGGTATCGATCCCATGAAGATGATAGACGGCGACATCGAGAACCACGTTACCCTGCCCTCCCCAGCGCCCGATGCGCCAACGTGGGTGCGCTACGATTTTGCGATGCCCGCGACGATCCGCGCCCTCACTTATGTCGGTCCAGTTGGCGGACGCTTTGCCGAAGGGCCGCAGGGCCGTGTCGAGGCCAGCGATGACGGTAAGGCGTGGCGGTCGATCCGCACCTTGGTGGGGCAGGCGCATAACCCCGCGCCGCAGCGCACCTTCGCCTTCGGGGCGACGACCGCACGGCATTTTCGCGTCGTGTTCGATCGCGCCGAGGTGTCACGAAACCCATGGCCACAAGCGCCCGGTATCGACGTCGCCGAACTGGCGCTGGTGCCCGGCGCACGCGTCGACCTGTTCGAGGATCGCGCGGGGTTCGGCGTTCTGGCGGAGGCCGACGCCGTCAAGACACCCGAAGTGGCCCAGGGCGCGACAATCCGTGCACAGGACATCCTCGACCTCACCGACCGCCTTCGCCCCGACGGCACGCTGGACTGGACCGCGCCAGCCGGCAACTGGACTGTGCTGCGCGCGGGCTGGTCGCTCACGGGCGAGGTCAACCACCCGGCGACGCCCGAGGGTACCGGTTTGGAGGTCGACAAGCTCAACGCGACCCATGTCCGCGCCCACCTCGATGCCTATATGGCACCGGTGATCAAGACGCTGGGACCGCTCGTTGGCGATCGCGGCCTGCGCTATCTGCTCACCGACAGCTGGGAAGCGGGCCAGGAGAACTGGACCGAGCCGATGCCGGACGAGTTCCGCACCCGCCGGGGCTACGACCTCACCCGGATGCTGCCCGTCCTCGCGGGCCATGTCGTTGACAGCGCCGAGCGAAGTGACGCGTTTCTATGGGATTTCCGTCGTACGCTCGCCGATCTGGTGGCCGAGAACCACTATGGCACGATCACCCGCTTCGCCAAGGAGCATAAGCTCGGCTATTACGGCGAGGCAACCGGCGCGGCTTGGCCGACCGTGGCCGACGGAATGCTGGCGAAGAGCCTGACCGACATCCCGATGGGTGAGTTCTGGGCGATGCCATTCGGCGGCAAGCCAGCCGCATTTCAGGGCGTTGCCAGCGACGAGTTCCCGGCGGACATCATCGAGACGCGGTCGACCGCCCATGTCTACGGCAAACCGCTGGTCGCCGCCGAGGCTCTGACCTCGTCGCTGCCCCAATGGACCTCGACGCCGTGGAACCTGAAATGGGTCGTCGACAAATACATGGCAATGGGGGTCAACCGGCTCGTCCTGCACACCTCGCCGCACCAGCCGGACGACACGCACAAGCCCGGCCTGACGCTTGGGCCCTTTGGCCAGGTGTTCACCCGCCACGAGACCTGGGGTGAAATGGCAAAGCCCTGGATCGATTATCTCTCGCGCAGTTCGTACATGCTTCAGCAGGGCATTCCCGTCGCGGATGTGCTCTACTTCTACGGCGAAGGCGCGCCATCGGGCGTTCCGTATCGCAACGCGGGTGGGGCGTTGGATCTGCGCGGCCACGGCTTCGACTATGTGAACGCAGACGCGTTGCTTCGGCTGGCCAAGGTCGAGGACGGCCAGATCGCGTTCCCTGGCGGCGCACGCTACCGCATGCTCGTCCTGCCCGAGACGCTCGATCGCATGACATTGCCGATGATCACCAGGCTGCGCGACATGGTCGCGGCAGGCGCTGTGCTTGTCGGGCCCAAGCCGACGCGATCGCCGAGCTTGGGATCCAGCGACGATGCGGTCCGCGCGATCGCCGACACCCTGTGGGGCCAGACCGACGGTGCCTCGCTGACCGTCAACGTTTACGGCAAGGGCCGTGTCTATTGGCGCCGCGACGTGCCAGCTGTGCTGGAGGCGGAAAAGATCACCCGCGATTTCGACTATGCGGCACCTGATCCGGCAATGGACCTGCACTTCACGCACCGCAGTCTGCCTGATGGCGACATGTATTTCGTTACCAACCAGAGCGACAGGGCCGCGACCGTGCCGACGTGGTTCCGCACCAGCGGCCACGCACCCGAACTGTGGCACGCGGACACCGGCCGCTCCGAGCGGGTCAGTTTCGCCATGGAGGGGGCGCGCACCAGCATTCCCCTCACCTTGGGCGCCTACGAATCCGTCTTCGTGCTTTTCCGCAAGCCCACGAACAGCGTCGGCGTGACACTCGCCGCTCCCGCCATTCGCCCGCTCCTGACGCTGTCGGGAGACTGGACCGTAAGCTTCCCAACCGGCGCAACGATCAAGGCCGGTGCCGGCTCGTGGACGGCCAACGCGGATCCCGCGGTCCGCTATTTCTCGGGGGCAGCAACCTATCAACGGACGTTCGACGCCTCCGCCAGCTGGTTCGGCAAGGGGGAGCGGCTGTATCTCGATCTGGGCAAGGTCGGCGACATCGCGGAGGTGCGCGTCAACGGCGCGCTCGCCGGCACTGCGTGGACACCGCCATATCGCATCGACGTGACCGACCAAGTGCGCCGCGGGCGCAACACGCTGGACATCAAGGTCGCCAACACGTGGCAGAACCGCTTCGTCGGCGATCTTCAGCCCGGTGCGACCAAACAGGCCTGGACCAACGTGGCTTCGGGGGGAGGCTTCGCGTTGCTCGGCAAGGGGCTGGACGCAGCGACCCCGCTTACGCCATCCGGCCTGCTGGAGCCCGTCCGGTTGGTCGCTATGAAGGAGGCGATCGAGCAATGACACACCGCCTGGAACCCACCCGTCGCCAGGTTATCGGCGCCGCGGCCGTCATCCTGGGCGCGGCTCCACTGGTGCATGCTGGCGCGGCCCCTGCGCCGCGCCAGTTCCCCAAGAATTTCCTATGGGGCACCGCCACCGCCGCGCATCAGGTCGAAGGAAACAACCGCAACAGCGACTGGTGGCTGCTGGAAAACGTGCCCGGCACGATAATCAAGGAGCCGTCGGGGCTCGCCTGCGATCACTATCGACGCTATCCCCAGGACATCGCGACGATCGCAGGGTTGGGCCTCGGCAGCTATCGCTTTTCGATCGAATGGGCGCGTGTCGAAACGACCCCCGGCGCGTATGCGAAGGCAGAGCTCGACCATTACCGCGACATGCTCCGCGAGTGCCGCCGACATGGCCTGCACACCGTCGTCACGCTGCACCATTTCACGTCGCCCGCATGGCTGGCAGCACGCGGCGGGTTCGAGAACCCGGAGACCGTCGCGGCGTTTGCTGCCTATGCCGAGGCAGTCGTGCGTCATTGCGGCGACCTGATCGACACGCTGTGCACGTTCAACGAAGCGAACCTGACATTTTCGGACTTCATTCCGCCCGATGTCTTGAAGCCGATGCTCGTTGCCGCGAGGACGGCGAGCAACGCGCCGGGCTGGCGATCGTATCTGTTCGACGATCCGGCGGTGTCGAAGCCAATCGTGCGCCGGTGTCACGTCGCTGCACGGCGTGCGATCAAGGCGATCCGCCCCGATCTTCCGGTCGGGCTGACGCTGGCGCTGTCGGACATCCAGGACGCGCCGGGCGCGCCGGGGGTCGGCACCGCCGAACGATCAAAGCGCTACGACATATGGCTCACGGGCGCGCGCGACGACGACTTCGTCGGCGTTCAGAATTACACGCGCGAACGGTTCGATGCAAAGGGCGTCGTCGCGCCTCCGCCCGGGTCGCTCCTGACGCAGCTCAATCAGGAATACTATCCGGCCGGCTTGGCCGGAGCCGTCCGCTATGCCGCAAGCGTCGCGCAGAAACCGATCCTCGTCACGGAAAACGGGATCGGCATCGAAGACGACACGGTGCGGGCACGCTATATCGCCGAAGCGCTGGCAGGCCTGCACCAATGCCTCGCCGACGGAGTCGATGTCCGCGGCTATTGGCATTGGTCGGCGATGGACAATTTCGAGTGGGTCTTCGGATACGGCCCGAGATTCGGGCTGATGGCCGTCGATCGCAAGACGCAGGCCCGAACGCTCAAGCCCAGCGCAGCCGTCCTCTCGACGATCGCCCGCGAGAACGGACTGCGCGGCTAGGGCCGGGGGAGCATGAAACCCATGTCACCCCGATCGCATCCAAGGGGTGCGATCGGAGTGACGTCTGTGATCAGGGCGCGATGCGGGCAGTGGCGACCTTCGCCTCGGCTGTCAGGGCAATGTCCGCCACACTGTGCCCGAGCGAGATGGGGACCTTTCCCGCCGGTATTTGCCACCCTCTCCGGCTGACATCGTACTTCGCGATGAGGCGGGGATCGATTTCCAACTGGACGGCCCGGCTTTCGCCCGGTGCCAGCATCAGCTTTTCGAACCCGACCAGCCGGCGAACGGGGGCGCCGTTAAAGCCGGAGATCGTTGCATATAGCTGCGGCACGTCCGCACCCGATACTGTGCCGGCGTTGGTAACGATGAAGCTGGCACGGATTTTATCCCCCGCCGTGACTTTGAGGTCGCGGTACGAAAACCTTGTATAGGAAAGACCATAGCCAAAGGGGAACAACGGCTTGGCGTTCGTCGCCTGATGCCAGCGATATCCCGCGTCGGCACCCTCGGGATACTCGACCGGGAAAGACGGAACTCCGCCCGTAAGATCCACCGTGCTGATGTCGGGATTGACCGGTTTGCGTGCGGCTTCGGCTGCTGCAGTCTTGACCAGAGCCAAGCCGGCAATCGTTGGCCTAGGCGCCTGTTCGTCGCTTGCCGGGAAGGTGATGGGCAGGCGGCCTGACGGATTGACGTCCCCGAACACGACGCGCGCGATTGCCTGCGCGCCACGCTCGCCGGGATACCATGCCGCCAGCACGGCACCGACCCGGCCAAGCCACGGCATCAGGACGGCACCGCCGGTTTCCAGGACGACGGCGGTCTTCGGGTTGGCGCCGGCGACCGCCTCGATCAGGGCGTCCTGCCCGTCGGAAAGCGCCAGCGTCTCGAGGTCGACGGCTTCGGTTCGCCACTGCTGCGCAAAGACCAGCACGAGATCGGCCCCCTTTGCCGCGGCGACCGCAGCAGCGACGTCGGAGCCATCGACATAGGTTACGGCAGCCGACGGTGCCCGCGCGCGGATGGCGGCAAGTGGCGACGACGCGTGATATGTGATTTTGATGAAACCGCTGAGCGGTCCTCCACCCGGCATCGGCAGTTCCAACGCGACGCCGCTGGCCGGGCGAACCTGCGACGACCCACCGCCGGAGAGCACACCGATGTCGGCATGCGCGCCGATCAGAACGATCTTCTTCGCGGTAGCCGCTGCCGGCAGAAGGTTGCGATCGTTCTTCAGCAGGACGAGACCGCCCTCGGCCGCCTGCTGGGCGACCGCGGCGTTCTTCGCATAATCAATCGGTTGCGGTGCGGCCGGGGTCGGATTGTCGAGCAGCTTGTGTGCGATCATGGTGCGGAGGATGCGCCGGACCATCTCGTCGAGCCGCGCCTGCGGCACCTGTTTCTGCTCGACGGCGACCTTGAGAGGTTGTCCGAAGAAGACCTCTCGGTCGAGTTCCTGGCCTGATTCCTGGTCCAGCCCGGCCATCGCGGCCTTGGTGGTGGAATGCACGGCGCCCCAGTCGGACATCACCCAGCCCTTGAATCCCCAGTCGCGCTTCAGGACGTCGTTTAGCAGCACAGCGTTCTCGCACGCGTAGTCGCCGTTGATCTTGTTGTAGCCGCACATAACCGACCCCGGGCGGCCAATCTCCATGCCCATCTGGAACGCGAGCAGGTCGCTCTCACGCAGCGGCGCCTCCGCCATGCGCGCATCGAGAACGTTGCGGCCGGTTTCCTGCGCATTCAGCGCGAAATGCTTGATCGTGGATACGATGTCGTTCGACTGGATCCCCCGAATGCTTTCGCCGACCATGCGAGCGGTCAACAGAACGTCCTCGCTAAGATATTCGAAATTACGCCCGTTACGCGGGTCGCGAACGAGGTTGGCGCCGCCCGCGAGCAGGACATTGAACCCTTTGGCACGCGTTTCCGACCCGATCATGGCGCCACCCGCATAGGCGACCGCCGGATCGAACGTCGCAGCGGTCATCAGGCTCGACGGCAGCGCGGTGGCAACGTCCCCCTTGCGCATCTGCCCGCCATTAGCGACGCCAAGGCTCGCATCGCTTTCGAAAAGGTCTGGAATGCCGAGGCGTGGCACGCCGGGCACGTGCCCGGCGCCGGTGCGCTTCTCGGCAGGGGCCGTCTTCAGGATTGTCGAGCCGAACGTGCCGTGAAGCATCGCAATCTTCTCGTCGGCCGTCATTTGCCCGAGGATCAACTCCGCGCGCGCATCCGCATCAAGCGCCTGGTTCATCCACGTCCTGTTGGCAGTGCCTTGCGACGGGGATGTATCGACCTGAGCCGACACCGGGAACGCGACGCCTGCGAACAGCATGCCGGCGGCAGTGCCCAGTAGAAGGCATTTGGCTTTAGCGATCATACTATTCTCCTGAGGCGATAGAACCTCGCAGGCAAATCAAACGCCGGTTGGTCCCCCGCTCCGCCGATATGGGTGGCGCGATGCGCCCTTCGGGAAATCTTCCGGTGAGGGGGGTGGGGCGTTCATCCGTGTGATAAAAAAATGGGTGGCCGCGCTAGCGACCACCCAGGGGGGAGAAGGTCAGAGTTTAGTGCGCAACCCGATCGACACTACGCGGCCCAGCGCAGACGCGTTGTTCGGGTCGAACCCGTACGCCGTCGTGCTCGGATCGTAGAAGAACGGCGGGTTCTTATCGAACAGGTTGGTCGCATCGAGCGTAATCTGCGGATCAGACAGGATGCCGCCGATCGGCAGCTTCAGACCAAGATGGAGATCAACGGTTGTGAATGAACCGACGCGGCTTTGATCCACGACGTTCGTATAGTCGTTGATGTAGTTCACGAACACCGCGCCATCGACAGGGCCATTCGCATAGGCGATCCGACCACGAGCCTTGAAGTTGATCGCATAGCCAGTGCGCAAGCGACTGGTGACCACGTCGCTGCCGTTGATCTGCTGATCGAAGCCCCAGAGCCAAGTGCCCGTCGCGCCCACATTGAAGTCGCCTGCCGACGTGCTGCGCGCGTAGCTGACGTCGAAATCGAGCCCGTCGATCTTCTGGCGCGCGAAATTCTGACGCCGGAGATCGTAGATTGCGGTGGGGAGCGCCGCCACGTCAGGATACGAGAGTCCGTCGTGGCGGATCCCGGCCGTGGCCGCGAGAACCTGGGCGGCGGTCGGCGCATAGACGCGGTACGGATCATAGGTTGGATTGGTTGGTTCGCTGACGGGATTGAACCCAGGAAACGTGATGACGTTCTTATAGTCGATGTTGAAATACGTTGCGGTGGCCTTGAAGCCGGGCAGGAATGCCGGCTTGAAGTCTGCGCCGAGCGACCACGTCGTCGCGGTCTCCGGCTTCAAACGGTTGCCGCCTGCAAGCAGGATCGAATAGGCCCCGGGTGACGTCGATCCGGTGAAATCCGCGAAGCGGATGACGCGTGTGTCGATAGCAGTCCCTGCGTCGGCGAGGCTCGGCGCGTGGAACGACGTGCCATAGCTTCCGTGCAGGACGAGACCGCGCACCGGTGTCCAGTTGACCCCGATCTTGGGATTGGTCGTACCGCCGACGTCGTTATAATGATCATATCGTGCCGACAGCGACACATCGAGCCTCTGGAAGGCGGTGATCGCGTTGGTATCGCCGAATAGCGGCACGAACAATTCGCCGTAAACCGAATAGCTTTTACGCTTGCCGGAGGATTCCGTCTGGATCGCGCCGCCATCCGGGCCAGTGTCCGTGTTCGCGTAGAAGCGCTCCTCCCGCAGGCCGCCACCGACTGCCGCCTTGATGGAGCCACCCGGCAGACTGAACAGCGAACCGTCGACCTTCGCAATCGCTTCCTTGACCTCCTGCTGCCCGAAATACCGCGTGCGGTAATCACCAACCCGGGCGACGAGCGCAGGATCGTTTGCGGCACCGATGCCGTAGGGGTTGTACACGCCCGCATTGACCAGATTGATCAGGAGGGCCTGGTCGATACCGCGCTGGGTGATGTCGTCACGCTCGCGGCCATAGTTGAGATCGACGGACCCGCGCCAGTCGCCACCGAGCTTGGCGGTCACGCCCGCATTGGTCGACCAAGTCTCCGTCGAGATACGGTTCCTGACAGTTGCACCCAGGTCGGCTTCCGGATTGTACGTGACCTGCTGCGGGCCGGCGGGGATGCCTAGCCCAACGGCCGCGTTATAGAACGGCCCGCTGGTCACCGTGAGGTTCAGACCGCCACTGGATACGTTGCCGCCCGAGATCGCTTGGCGCGAGGTGAGCTCGCGCTGCGAATAGATGGTCCGGGCGTGCACTTCGATGCCGCTGCTCAGCTCTTGCCGGATTGAGACGAGGCCCTGATGCCGGTGCTGGGCCGGATACAGGTCGTTTGCCTTATTGGTGTCGCACTGGTTCGGTGCTCCCGCGCGCGCGCCCGCCGCCGACAGACCGTAGGTGACGCCGTTCGCGGTGACGTTGGCGGGCGAGCACAAGGTGGACGGGGTGCGCATGTAATAATAATTGCGCTCAGTGCCGCTTACGGCCGTGTTTTCCGAATACTCGTAATCCGCGAGGATTGAGCCCGTATCCCACTTCTTTCCGGCGAGAATGCTGCCGTTATAGGTGCGGTAGCCGTCGCCGAACCCTACCCTGCCAGCGGTTTCGATCCCCTCGACGTTGCGGCGGAGGATGAAGTTGACGACGCCCGCAACAGCGTCAGAACCGTAGATCGACGATGCGCCATCGGCGACGACCTCGACGCGCTCGATCGCCGACGGAGGTATCGCGCTGGGATCGGGAGCCGTCTGGTTGATGCCCGCACCGGGCAAGCGGAGGCCGTCGACCAGAACCAGCGTTAAGCCTCCGCCACCATTACCAACACCAACGCCGTGGATTGCCGGCTGATCGACGAAGTTGGCCGAGTTCTGCCCGTTGTTGTTGCCGCTACCCCCGAAGCTGCCGAGCTGCGGCACCGAGCGCAGCAACTCGGTTGTCGTGTTGGCGCCGGTGGCAATTATGTCCTGGCGCGTTACGCTGACCAATGACGAGCCGGTCGGTGCGACGCCGCGAATGCTTGACCCGGTGACAATGATTTCGGCGTTTGACGAGTCTTCAGCGGGAGGTGCGTCCTGCGGGCCGATCTGCTCGGCGTCAGCTCGTGAAGCAGAGGGAGAAGCATTGACCTGTGGTCCGCTTGCTACCGGCTCCTGCTGAGTCTGCTGCCCCATCACCGGCACTGCCACCATGATAGCAGTAGTGGTCATAAGGACTGAAAAGAAATTGCGCATCGCTATTGATCCCCTCTCCGTTAACGCGCGCTTTCTAGCGCTGCGTATGTCAATCGCATGTCTAACTCTCAACGTGTGCCCGGCAAGACAAGAGGGACACCCCTCCAATTGGGGTGGCATGTCTACTCATCTTCCTATCCGGCCGCGTCCGTTGTCCGACGCGGCAGATAGTCTTTGGACCAACTGATATTCGATTTAGTGGAGACTCGCGGAACTAGCAAGAACTATTTCAACCTATGTACGAATGTCTCATATCATGGTATTTCTAAATCTCTCAGGTGTACAAAGCGCAGGATGAGCACGGATGTCTCTTCACGCCCGGCCGGGTCACCACGATCCGGCCGCCCTGTAGAATGGGGAGGGGCGGCGTCATTCAGGGCTCGATCGGCGGAAGTCGCTGACCGGCTATTGTCGCCGGCGTCGCACCCACGAGTACGAATGCTATGCGACACACCTCGCTGTCGCTTGGATTTCGCCAAGCGTGCAGCGTTCCGCGTTGAACGATCACCTCGCCTTGGCGTACTTTCGTGACCGACCCATCATCCAACAGCAATTCGACCATGCCAGAGAGGACAATGCCGTAGTCCACACTGTTGGTGCGATGCATCGGAGAGCTCCGGCCCGGCATCATATCGACAACGCGCAGTACCGTCCCTTCATCGATGGCCAGCCCGACATCACGTGCACCGCCGTCGATCTCCTCATTGTTGTCCGCTGGAACAGACAGAGTGGTCCAGAGCAGCGCAAATCCTGCATCGCCGCCCGGCAAGATCTTCATCGGGATTCCTTCGTCGGCGTACACGACGGCGCGGCCAGCAGCATCATGGCCGGTTAGCACGCGGCGTACGGGGGAATTCGGGCTCATACCCGCACGACGCGCTGATCCAGGGCGCCAAACGGGCTCGTTCCATCTGGCATCAGCGCTTCCATCCGCACCCGGTCACCGAACTGCAAAAAATTAGTGATGGGCTTGCCTCTATCCATTATTTCAATGCCGCGGCGCTCCGCGATGCAGCTCGATCCGATGTCGCGGAAATTCGCATTTGACACGGTCCCGGATCCAAGAATGGTCCCGGCGCAGAGGTCGCGCGTACTCGCGGCATGGGCGATGAGCTCGTGGAAGCCATACTCCATTGCACCACCCTCGGCTGCCCCGAAGCGGGTGCCGTTCCAGTCCACCAACAGCGGCAGGTGTACTCGACCGTCACGCCAGTGCTCGCCTAGCGTGTCGGGCGTCACCGCGAAGGGGGCGACCGAGCACGCAGGTTTGGCTTGCACCCAACCGAAGCCGGTTTGCATCTCTATCGGTGCCAGGATCCGCAGAGACCAGTCGTTGATCTGCACCACAAGCTTGATGTGCGCCATGGCATTCGCAGCGGAAACGCCCATCGGCACTGCGTCCACGATGACGCCAAACTCGCCCTCAAAGTCGATGCCATCTTCCTCGCGGGGAAGCGAAACATCCTCGTGCGGTCCGAGGAAACGATGTGACATCCCCTGGTACATCAGCGGCTTGCCGCCCGGAGGGGGAGCAGAATTAAACAGCTTCTCCATCAATTCGCGATGACTGGCATAGGCGGAACCGTCCAACCACTGCCAGGCACGAGGCAGCGGCGCGGCAAGGCGCGCCGGATCGAGCACTTCGCCCTCCCCGGCCCCCAGACGATCGCCGAGTATGCGCAGCGCCGGCTCTACAGCCCCCCAGTCGTCGAGAGCAGCCTGCAAGGTGGGCGCAACGGCCTGCGCGCTCAGATGCCGCACCCCGTCGTCGGAAGCGACCACCAAGGCACCGTCGGCCCCGCCCGCCAGTGTCGCGAGCCTCATCGTTCTTCCTCCCTATCAAGATCAGCCATTACGCGCACAACCATGGTCTCCAAGCTGCCGTCGTGACGAAAACCCAATGCGTCTGCCCTCATCGTGGATAGCGGCGGCAGTCTTCCGAACGCGGCTTCGATCCGCGCCTCGGGCTTAAACCGGGCAAGTCCGGGATCCTGGCCCGCAGCCCTCGCCACTGCGGTCACCAACTTGCCCATACTCACATACTGCGCTGGCAGCGTGACACGGCGATCACCGGGCACTGTCGGAAGGCTGAGCGCGTGGATCAAAGCCTCGACTGCCGCTTCGCGCGACAACAGCCACAGCGTCGCCTCCGCCGACACCGGCAAGTCTATTGTTTCTCCAGCGCGCATCGCGTGGAACAGGTCGCTCATAAATGCGGAAACCATTCCAGACGGCGCACGCGGGCGCGCAATTATTCCAGGAAAACGCAGCGACAAGCCGTCAATCGTGCCACGTAGGGACTGACACGCTATCCATTCTTCCATCATCACCTTGTGCGCGCCATAAAGCATGTACGGCGCTACCGGGGTGGCGTCGGTCACCTGCGCCAGCAACCGGTCGCCGAACACGGCGATGCTGCTGGCGAAGACGAACCGCGGGCGATGGGGCTCGGCGGCCTCTATCAGCCCCCTAGTGGCCGCAACGTTGACCTCCCACGCGAGCGTACGATCAGTCTCTGCCGCCCCGCCGGGAACGGTTGCGAGATGAACCACCGCATCGGTTTGATCAGCAAAGAGCCGGTCGAGCAAACTCCGGTCAAGCAGGTCACCAGCAAACGCGCCCCCGATTTCACGATCAGTGGCGACCACATCATCACCGTTGCTTTGTAATCGCGCAACAAGCGCACGCCCGAGGAAGCCGGCAGCGCCGGTCACGATCACACGCATTAGTTCAGCGAGCTCCCATGAGGAACGGGCCGCCAGCCATCACGCGCGTCCGCAGGTGAGTATATCACCTCGCCCGGGATCGTCGCATCGACCGTCAACCGATGGGTAGGGCTGCAGTTCGCAAGCAGACATGTGATTGCCAGCGCGGCACCGGGCGGGGCCCACGTGAGGATTGCTTCACCGCCTAGGCGATCAGGCCCCCTCATTCGTCGAAGATGGCGACGGCGCGCGTCCAGCCCGCGGATCCACCCTTTATTTTCGCCGGAAAGCAACTGACCGTGAAGCCACTGTCCGGAAGCGCTTCGAGGTTGGTGAGCTTCTCCATGTGGCAATAGCCAATGTCGCGGCCGGCCTTGTGCCCCTCCCAAATCAGGCTGACGTCGCCGGTCTCCTGCACGCGTTTAGCGGTATGGGAGAACGGCGCGTCCCAGCTCCACGCGTCAATCCCAGTGACGCGCACGCCACGTGTGGTCAGGTACAGGGTCGCCTCGCGCCCCATCCCACAGCCCGCCCCAAGAAAGCCTGGCGACCCGAACGCGGCGCCGGCAGCGGTATTGATCAGCACGATGTCCAGGGGACGAAGATCGTGCCCGATGCGCCGCAACTCGGCCTCAACATCGGCGGCGGTTGCTACGTAACCGTTTTCGAAGTGCCGGAAATCCAACTTCACCCCAGGCTGAAAACACCATTCGAGAGGCACCTCGTCGATTGTGATCGCGCGCTTCCCGCCGTCCATGGTCGGATGGTAGTGCCAGGGCGCGTCAAGATGCGTACCATTGTGCGTCGTGATCGTGAGCGTCTCTGATGCAGCGAAGCCCGCACCATCGGGCGTCTGCTCGGCTGTTACTCCAGGGAAGAACTGCGCGAGTTCGGGCATCGTTTCGCCATGCGTTTGGTATGTGATCTTAGGCCGCATGAACGGCGGATCGGCCACGGTCTCGGTGTCCATGGTGATTGACAGGTCTACGAAGCGACGAGGCATGAAACTTCCTAACTCAGATGATCGCGGCGCGGATTGCCGGCGGAGTCACAATCAAAGCGAGAAGTGCCCCACCAGCGATCTTCAAAAGCATCGCGCCGGTCACGGGCAGGTACTGGCGGCCCCAGAGCGCAAAGCCGACGGCCGCCATTGCTGTTGCGAGTGCCGCGCCAGCGGCCGCCACGATTAGAGCGCGTTTGACGACCGCACTGATCGGACCGGGTACAATTAAGCTTCCGCCGAACCGCCCCGCCACTTGCGCCCTGCGCGCTAGCAATCCGGGAACAAGCACGCCCATAAGGCCGATCATGAAACCCTGCGGCAGATAGTCCACGACCAAGCCCTGGACACCCCATATCGGCACCACGGATTTTCCCCCGAAGATCAGCCAGCAGAAGCCAGCGCTCAAGGCAGCATTGATCACGACGCTAATTGCGGTTTCACGCGCCAAGAATGCTGCGGGACTCACCGGGCCGACCGCCCCCCCAGCGTATCGGCGAACCAGTCGGCGATGTAGTCGCGTCCGAACGCCATATTGTCCGCGCCCACGTGCTCGACACCGCCCTCTCGCGGCGTGAAAATCCTGAGCTCCCGTTTAGGGCTGTTGGTTAGCTGGTCGTAGCTCTGGTGCGCGTACTCAAGAGCAATCTGTCGATCCTGCTCACCGTGCGTGACCAGAAACGGTACGCGTATGCGCCCCATGACTCCATTCAGGTGCATGTCGGCGGTTTTCGCATGGAAATCATCCATGTCGGTGGCACCGAACACCCACATGACGTGAGCCCAATAATGCGGCACGGGATTCTCGCCCTCGCGCCGCAACCGCTTCTGCTGCACTTCCGCCCAATTGTGATTAGCGCCCCACACCGCGCCGGATGCAAAGCGTGGCTCGAAGGCAACTGCGCGGGGCGCATAGTGCCCACCGAGGGATATGCCGGTCATGCCAATGCGTGTCGGATCGACATCCGGCTGGTTTTCCAGCCAGTCAACCGCCTTTGACGCCCATTGCTCACTGTATGGCGTAGCTGGCATATCCTGCAGCCGTAGCGCTTCGCCGGTTCCTGGCTGATCGACGCACAGGCACGAAATGCCCCGGCGGGCCAGGGCCTGCGGCAGCTTTGACCAATACAGCAGTTCCTTGGAACTATCCAAGCCGTTGCAATAGACAACCACCGGCTTGGGGCCGTCACCCGGCGCGCGGACGTAGAGCGCGGGGAAGTGCTTTCCATCGATCGGGATCTCGACACGCTCGACTGGATGATCGCCCAGCCACATCGCCCTGCCGAAAGCATCCTGCGCCTTTGCGAACGTTCCCGCCCGGCCTGGATGGCCGTGCCCCTGCATCCGCTCGGCCGACAAAAGGTACAGCGCCGCACGTTCCAGCTTGCTTGCGGCGGAGAAACCATGCCCCCTCGCCTCGTCTTCCGCCGCAAGTCCGATGAGCTTGTCGGCCATCTCGACCCACTTCGTCATGAATTGCGGCGTTCCAGCGTCCGCTCCGCTTGCCGCAGCCTCCCGGATCGGTTGACACATGTCGATGATCTCACCGATCTGTGCGCCGCTTTCGATCGCGATCGCTACCGACAAGTTCCAAATATAGTTTGGGAAGTACTCGAACAGTGCCATCGCGTCAGACCGCGACCGGCTGAAACAGCCCGGCATCCGCCTTGGGGTGCGGCATAGCCTGCGGGCCACCGACGCCGATCCCCCACTGGTCCATCGTCGACGGCCCTGGCTGATGAACCTTGGCCTCGTGTTGGTCGTCATCGACCGCTTCCAGTTCGGACGTATACTCGACCGCGAAGCCGTTGGGCGTAGTGAAATAGCTGAAGGTGTTATTGCCAGCGGTGTGACGGCCAGGCCCCCAACGAATGTCGGTGCCAGCCTTCTTGAGGCGATTGATGCCAGTCATCATGTCATCGACGGTCGGCATGTCGTAAGCGACATGATTGAGACAAGGCGGCCCCGGGAGGATTGCCAAACGGTGATGCCATTCATTGCAGCGCAGAAAACACATGAAATCGCCGAGCCAGTCGCTGACCTTAAAGCCGAGCACGTCGGTGAAGAAGCGTACCATTGCATGGTGATCCGGCGAGTGGATGACGATGTGGCTGATCTTCTGCGGCACGCCTTCCCAGCGCGAAAGCACGCGCGCGGTTCGCCGCTCAACGTCCGAGGAGATTTCAAAAGGCAGGCCGTCGGGCGAAAAAAAGCGGAAGCCGTACCCCCCGCCGAGTGTCGCGAGTTCCCTGGGCATGAAGATGATGGCACAGCCGGCCTCCACTACCTTAGCGTGCAGCGCGTCGACGTCGTCACGCGTGGCAGACGAAAGCGCGATCACATCGACCCGATTTGTCGGATCCTCGCGAAGACGGACGACGTAGGACTCGTCGGCGCCGTCGGCTGCGAAATGAACGAGGTCATCCCGCTCGCCGACTTCCACTAGCTTCCAGCAGTCGCGGTAAAATGCACGTTCGGCTGGCAGGTCCGCTACCCCGTAGCCCACATATCGGATTTCGTTCACACGGCTCATAATGGTCGCTCCTTCAGATCGGTTCGGAGATCTTGATGAACATGTCGCGGGTCGCGGCGGCGGTCTCGACCAATGGCCCAAGGCCGAGTTGCCCCATGCAGATCGCCCGTGACTGCTCGACAATGTAGCGGCAGCGATCAAAGCGGCGGGCGCGATACGCCTGGAAGGCTTCTTGCGGAGTGCCCTTGCTGCTCAGTTCGTCTGCCAAAACGATGGAATCTTCGATCGCCATACCGGCGCCCTGCCCCAGATGTGGCGTCGTCGCGTGCACTGCGTCCCCCACCAGCACCACGCGGCTCATGTGCCAGTCACCCTCGAGAAAGAGCCACTCCAAGGGCTTGTAAACGACGCCTGCGTTATCCGTGATCTGTTGGGCGAGCGCACGGATCTCAGGCGAGGGAATGTTCGCCAGCCGCGCGCGCATCGCCGCCGCCAGACTGTCACGCGGGTGACGTGGGTTGCCCGGCTCGGCAGTAGTGACGTACATGTACATGAGCGTGTCGGAAAGCGGTACGAGGCCCACTCCGGTCGGCCCCTCATAGGCCCACAATCCCGTTACCTCGGGCGAACGCTCGAAATTATACCGCCAAACCGATTGGCCTGTGAACTGCGGCAATGGCGTCTCGGGGAAGATGGCGCCGCGCGTTTGCGAGTAGAGGCCGTCTGCCCCAACGACGATGTCATAGCGGCGTTCTCCGCCATCGCTGAACGTAACGGTGACACCCTCGCCGTCGTCGTCGATACCGCTCGCCGAAAGGCCGAGCCGCACTTCCGCACCAGCAGCGATCGCCCTATCGCCGAGTACCTTGTGCAGCGCAGGCCGGCCGATCCCTACGTTGGCTGGCAGACCAGGCACCAGCGGGGGCGTCGGGATGCGCGCAACCTCCTGCCCTGTAGGAATGCGTACAGACACGTGGTCGAACCCGAAACCGGCGGACAGGTAGTCGTCAATTAGCCCGAGGTCGGCCATAGCCCGCACCACGTTCGCCTGCTGGATGATCCCGACACCATAGACCGACCAGTCTGGATCGCGCTCGATTACATCGACCGCAAAGCCCCGTGCCCGTAATGCGATAGCCGAGGTCAGGCCGCCGATGCCGCCGCCTACGACAAGTATCCTGTATGCGCTCACGAGCGGGCGCCCGATCCGATTGGCGCGGCCGGCTGCCGACCATAAGGCCGGTCGCGCGGCCACCTATCGGTGCCGACGACCTTCCTGGCTTTCGTTCGAACGCCTACATCAATGCCCATGCCAAGCCGTCTCCATGTCTGCAGGTGTTGTCCCTGCTCCACGGATTTGTGGCACCTTTAGTTTGATAAGAAAAATCGCTTGATTGTATCGAACATCATCCGTCAGATGAATGCATGCGCCTCAATCAATTCGATCTCAATTTGCTCGTAGCCTTGGGTGCCTTGCTCGAGGAGCGAAGTGTAACCAGAGCAGCGGAGCGGCTTAACCTTAGCCAACCCGCCATGAGCGCCGCGTTGCGCCGCCTTCGCGAGGCGTTCAAGGACGAACTCCTCGTGATGCACGGCAAGCGCATGGTTCCGACGGCGCATGCGCAACACCTTGCCCCCCAGGTGGCGCAGGCGATCGTCACCATGAGGTCCCTGCTCTCCAGCTCGACGCAGTTCGATCCGGCGACCTCGCACCGCGCATTCAGGATCGCCGCCTCCGATTACGTGACCATGGTCGTCATCGTGCCGATGCTTGCCGAGCTGGCCAGGATCGCGCCGAATGTACGCGTCGAGATCCTGCCGCCCCAAGGCGGGGTCGAGCTGGAGATGGAACGAGGAACCGTCGACCTTCTCATCTCGCCCGAGCAGTTCCAGGGACGTGGTCACCCGCAGGACCTTCTGTTCGAAGAGCGGCATGTGGTGCTGGGCTGGGCGGAGAACCCCCTACTTTGCGAGCCGATGAGCGAACAGGATTACGACGACGCGAGCCACGTCATCGTCGAAGTCTCCAGGACGCTCAGCTTTGCCGAGGAGCATGTTCGCGCCCGTGGGGATCGCCGACGCATCGTCATCGTGGCTTCGTCGTTCACGGTCGTGCCGTGGATGCTGCCGGGCACCCAGCGCATCGCGCTCGTCCACGAGAGGCTTGCACGCGCTTTCCTTCCCCACCTTCCGCTGGCGATAGTACAGCCGCCCTTTGCCATACCGCCAATGCGTGAGATGATGCAGTACCACCGCACTCGCGCGCAGGACGGCGGCCTGACATGGTTGCGCGAGCTGTTGCGGCGGCACGGCCACGCGGCGGCGGACGGCGCAAGCCTGCCAAGCCCGCCCATCAAACCGGAGGTTTGATTCAGGAACCGTGAGGTTGCTGTAGGTGGAACGCGCTCGCCGAGGGCGGGTAGAGTTCAGCGACAAGAGCCAGGCCGGTGCCAACAGCGTAGAGTCGATAGCAGTTGCGCAGCGCGCTTCTGCGAACATGTGCTGACAACCCTCAACGCAGCGCTTGTGGCGGCGCCATGCGCAGGAATATCAGTCCCGCACACAAGAGCCCGATGACTGAAATCAAAAGCGCGACTGTGTAGCCCTCAGTGGCATCTGCGACAAATCCGATCCAGAGCGGGCTCAGGCCCGCCATGACCATGAAGCTGGCATATTGCAGGGCATAAAGCCGTCCATAGGCCGCCATGCCGAACACACGCGCGGTCATGTAGCCGATGAGGTCTGCCTCGGCGCCCATGGCAGTCCCGAACCCGACTGCGGCAACCGGCGCCATACTGGTTCCACCCCATGCCAGAGCGCCGCAGCCAATCGCACACAGCAGGCAGGATACCGCCGCGATCCGCGACGCTTCGAGGCGGTCGGCAAGCCATCCAGCAACCAAGCGGCTGACGACAACGGATATGCCTATCGCAGCCGCGAGCGAGCCCGCCGAGCGCGAATCCATGCCCGCCTCCCTAAGCATCGGGACGAAGTGGGTCAGCATGCCGGCGAAACTGAGCGCCATCAGTCCGAAGCCGGCTAGCAGTACGGCGAAGCTCCTGGACTCGACGGCAGCTCGCGCTTCACCGCGCCGAGCGGCCCGCCCCTCCCCTTTTCTGATCGGCAGCAGGAAGGCAGGAATGGTGCCCAATATTGCGAGCCCTGCCAGTGCAAAATAGCCTGTCTGCCATCCGTCGGCCGCGATGATCCCGGAGAGTGCCGGCGGCACCAGTATGGCGGAGACGCCGATGCCAAGCTGGGTCAAGCCAAGCGCGAGGCCGCGCGAGCGGGCGAACACGCCGTTCACCGCACGGGTATAGGCCACCGGTGCCGACGTGGCCGCGCAAAATCCGATGGCTCCCATCACGACCATGAAGCTGGTCGCCGAATGAACCAGCGTGCCGAGCGCCACGAAGCCCGCAGCCAAGGCAAACGAGCCGCCGACCGCCGGCCAGCGAGGTCCGAAGCGGTCTATCAGCCAGCCCGCTAGTGGCAGCGCGAGCGCGAGCGCGAGGGTCGACACGAACAACGCGCCACCAAGACCGGTGCGCGAGAGGCGTATCGAAGACGCCAAGTCATGACCGAAGATGCCAGCAGTATAGGTCAGCAGTCCGGAGATACCGAGACCACAGCCGCAGGCGGCAGCCAGCACGACAGGCCAGCCGCGGCGGAACTCCGCCGCGGCTCCAGGAGCGCTCGGGCTCAGAACTTCACCCCCGCACGAACGCCGTAGGTACGCGGGGGACGCACTGTCAGCAGGGTCGTGTTCACGATAGGCCGCGTCAGGCCACCGGCCGCGACCACTTCGTCCTCGATATTGTTGACGTATCCGGTGAGCGACCATCCGCCGGGTGCTCGGAGCGTAACGAAGGCATCCGTATTCGTGTAGCCGTCCCGCTTCTGATAATTTAGATAGTCGAGATTGAGGAAGCTGCTCGTTTCGAGCCGGCTTCGCGCGCCAAGCGTCAGCTGATAGTCGCTGCCGAGATCGAATCGATGCTCGTAGCTGAGGTTTGCGGTCCATCCTGGCGAATTGACGCCGGGCTTGCCCGAGCAGTCGACCGTGAAGAGCCTTACGGGAGGTGTCGCCGAGCGGGGATCGTTGCGTACGGCGCAATTGGTGACGAGAGGCGCGCCGTTCGTCGAAATCGCATCATAGACGAGGTCCTGATACTTGGCGTTGAGGTACTGGACGGTCACCCCGATCGTGTCGTTCCCCGTCGGCTCGTAGAGCAGTTCGGCTTCGGCACCGAACATGCGCGCTTTGCCAGCGTTCACGGTGACGCCAGCTTGCGCGAAGTTACCCGGCGTCGCCTCAATCGGGCCGACGTAGCTGATCTGTTGGTCACGGTACTGCCAATAGAACGCCTCGACGTTGAGCTGCAGCGTGTTGCTGAAAAACCTGTTTTTAGAGCCCAGCGTGTACGCCGTTATCGTCTCGGGGTCGTACGTGTTTGCCCCGACGGAGGGGTAGAATCCCCCTGCCTTGAAGCCGGTCGAGACGTTGCCGTAGAGCAGCGACCGAGGGGCGACATCCCATTCCACGCCAGCTTTCCAGGTGAATTTATCGAAGTCGAGATCGCCTGCGATCGGCACGAGCGGAGCCGTCGGAAGGAACAGGCTGGTGTTTCGCGTCGAACCGACTAACGACTTACTCTCCGATGTGTACCGACCTCCGCCGACTAGCCGGAACTTCTCTCCATAAGTCAGCTGGCCAAACACGGCTTTGCTTTCCGTCTTGAGCCGCGGCGAATATTCGGTGTTCGCAAATGCCCCCTGATTGTAGTTGTTGAATCCATCTTGTTGTTCATAGAAATAGAATGCTCCGACGACGTAGCGGAGCGACGTATTTCCGGCAGAAGACAACCTCACCTCGCCGCTCATCTGATCGTCGTCTTCAATAAACCGGCCATAGAAACCGGGATTGTAGGTTAACACGTCCGGCTTAGATTTTCGGTAAGCCAGGATCGTGGTGAGCGTGGCGAAGCCGAGGTCCCCGTTGGTAGTGACGGAGGCGCCATAGAACTCGCTGTCCTGAAATCCGTTTCGTAACGGTACAGTAACGAGATTGCGGAGCGCTGTCGCAGAGAGCCCGGAAAAAGATGGGACGTTGCGAAACTGGTTTAAGGTCACGTCTTGAAGGATTGCCGTTACCCGGGGGTCGGCGGTGCCGACGCGATCCTCGATCCTGGGAACGACCGGTGTCTGCGGCGAAGGGAACAGAATGGACCCGACTCCCTGGCCGCCCTGATGCGAATAGTCGCCGGCGATGAGAACCGAGAAACGATCGCTGGGCTCCACCAGCAGCGACGCGCGGACGGCATATACGTCTTCGTCGTCATAACCGTCCGACAAGTAGCCGTCGTGTCGGGAATACTGACCGGCAACCCGCAAGGCTACGACGTCGCCCAGCGGTATGTTGACGCCGCCCTGCATTTTTACGGTGTCATAGTTTCCGTATTCGACCGTCACGTTGCCCTCGGCACGTCCAAGCCGCGGGGCACGGGGGATCAAGTTGATCGCACCGCCTGTAGCATTCCGACCGTAGAGCGTGCCTTGCGGCCCCTTGAGAACCTCCACCCGCTCAAGGTCGTAAAACGTGCCGGACGGCGCCGTCGGGCGGGCAAAGAAAACGCCGCCGACGCTGAACGCGACGGCATTTTCCTGGAAGGAATTGATCGCTGTCGATCCGACACCGCGAATGAAGAAGCTCGAGGACAGGCCTGCTGGCTGGACGGTTAGCGCCGGAATCAACTTGCTGAGCTGCAGGGGTTCGCTGACGCCGGATCGGACGAGGTCTTCCCCGGTCACGGCACTAACCGCAATCGCGGCACGTTGCAGGCTTTCTTCGCGTCGCTGTGCGGTGACGACAATATCCGCGATCCCGCTCTGGTCTTCTGCGGGGGCTTGGGGTTCAGCCGTTGGTGCCCGCTGGAGTGGGGCTGGGTCCGCGCTGGTTTGCCCGGTCGCGTTCCCGGCAGACAGCATGATGAGACTCGCACTGCCGCAGATAAGGCGCAGCTTCGCCATGGTCCTCTCCCTTGAATGTAGTTGTTATTATTATGATGGCAGCTTGCCGGTACACGGACCGTTCATCAAATCGATTGATATGATCGATCACCATCCACGCCAGTTATCCCCGACAAATCTTGGCCTCCGGCATCGTCGGGGCGGAGCAACCGCGCTACCGGCGCGAAGGTTGCGCGCGGGAAACGCAGCATCGTCCCCATGTCGAAGTTATGCAGGTGTCGCGAGTGCCATTCGCCGAGCCAGTGGATCAAGCCACTTCGTAGTGCAGAGGTCAGCATGACAACGGCAAGCAAGTGCAGTCCAGCACAGGTGAGCTCAAACCATTCACATTTCAACCGTGATACAAACTACCATTTCGCATCACGGATAGGCCGACTTACTCAATCGGCGATCGCGAAACGGGATTAGGTGCGATTTTCAAGAGACCCATTTCATAAAATGGTTGCGCTAGTGCACCGCCCCATCCAGAAGTTGTAGTAAGTGGTCGCCAGTTCAAGCAAGGAGGAGGCGGCAGCGTCCTCGACGAACCAGTACGTCTGGTCGTGCCAAACAACCGACGCAGCCTCACCCAATCGCTTATGTCGATCAGTCGACGCTGAAGTTCGCCCAGGCGGCCGGTGCCCTGGCTATAACGCAGCCCGCTATAGCCGCACGACAGCGGCATTCGACCGCGAGCTGCGGTTTCTTGTAGCAACCAGCAGAACGGCACCGGCCAGCATAGGTAGTCCGAGAACAGGCAGAAATTGCCCGCGGTCCCAGCCGGCGGCGATCAGCAGGCTTGCAACAAAGGGCCCTACCGTCGCGCCCAGTCGACCAAAGCCAAGGGCTAGCCCTGTCCCGCTCGCCCGTACCGTCGGCGGGAAGACGCGCGGTGCCAGCGCATACAGCGTCACTACCGCGCCGTTCATGGTAAACCCGATTGCTGCAGCCAGGAAGATCAGCAGGCCGCCGTTCACTGGACTGGCACCGAACGCCCAAACCAACATGAAGCACGCCGTCATGAACACCGCACCGATCACAGCCAGCCCCACGCGCCGGACCAACGCCCCGAGTACAAGGCCGCCGATCACCCCGGCCAGACTCATCACCACCGAGCCGGAAATTCCGCCGGTCACGCTAAGACCGAGGTCGACCAGAATTTTGGGCGTCCAACTCGTCAAGAAGTAGAACGTCGTCATGACGAGGAAGAACAGGGCGCAGGTGGACGCGGTCGCACCGCGCTGGCCCACCGAGAACAGGCTGGCGAAGCCGCTATGGGTTCGTGCAGTTCCTTCGGCATCGACGGGGAGCGCCGGCAACGCGGGTCGACCCATGCGCGCCAAGATAATGTTCGCGCGCTTCAGTGCGCCAGCGGGCCGGCGCGCCAGCAGGAAGTCGAGCGATTCTGGAAGGGACACCGCGACAGCCCCCAACGCGAGCGCCGACAAAGCGCCTCCGAACACAAATACCGAATGCCATCCGAATTGCGCAATCAGGTAGACCGAGGCGACACCACCGATCGATGCTCCGACCGAGTAACCGACGGTCATCATGCTGATGGCGAAATCCCGGCGTCGTTCGTTGGCATATTCCGCGACCAGAGCGTTCAAGCTCGGCAGCACGCCGCCAATGCCAAGGCCCGTTATGAAGCGCGTCAGAGCCAGCATATTGACATCGTCGGCCATTGCCGAGCCGAACATCCCCAAGCTGACAATGGAAAGCCCGGCCAGCAGCAACGCGCGACGGCCATAGCGGTCGGCGAACGGCGCAATCGCTACCGATCCGATCGCCATGCCTGCCAGGCTTGCACTGAAGAGTACGCCCAGCGCCGTTGGCGCCAAGTTCCAGTCCTTGGCCAGACTGGGCGCGGTGAACGCCATGGCAAGGACGTCAAACCCGTCGATCGCATTGATGAAGATGCACAGCCCGATTGCAAGCTGCTGCAGTCGGCTCATCGATTGCTCAGCCGGGTGATCCGGTACTTGCCTGGTCATGATAATCCTCGTCCGTTTTTATATTGTTCTTGTGCCGGTAGTCCGCGCCGCCAACTGAGCCGCCCGTACCTCCCAAACCTCGATTTCGGCGAGGTGGGCCAGTGTTTGAGCGATTTCATCAAGGCCGTTCAGCAACACACGCTTGTGGTTGGCCGCGATTTCGAAAGGCGTGGTTTGTACGTCTTCTTGAGCGATAGTCTGCCGGGCAAGATCGACGGTCAGCACACAGCCTTTCGGCTGTGCCGCAGCGTGTGCCAACCGTGTCCAGTCGTGGCGATCGACGACAGCGGGCAGCACGCCGTTCTTGATCGCATTCTGGTAGAAGATGTCGGCGAAACTCGGCGCGATGACGCAGCGAATGCCGAAGTCGACCATGGCCCATACCGCATGTTCGCGCGACGAACCGCAGCCGAAGTTGCGGCCGACGACGAGGAGCGACGCCCGGTCGAACGGCGGCCTGTTGAGCACGAATGCCGGGTCGCGGCGCCCTTCCGCGTCATGAGCCAGCGCGTAGAACAAGCCCGCGCGCAGTCCGTCCCGGCGGACTGTCTTCATGAACCGTGCGGGAATGATCTTGTCGGTGTCCACGTCGTCGAGCGGCAACGGTGCGGCTATACCGCTCAGTATGGTGAAAGGCGGCACCTCAGCGCACGTCCTGTGGGCTTGCCAATCGACCAGCGACGGCTGCGGCGGCCACCATGGCGGGGCTCATGAGATGCGTGCGCCCGCCAGGTCCTTGCCGCCCTTCAAAGTTGCGGTTGGAGCTGGAGGCGCAGCGTTCGCCCGGAGCTAGCCGGTCCGCGTTCATGCCGAGGCACATCGAACAGCCCGATTCACGCCACTCGAAGCCCGCGGCGGTAAAAACCGCATCTAGCCCTTCCGCTTCTGCCGTCGCTTTGACGCTGCCCGACCCAGGAACCACCAGCGCACGAACCCCGTTGGCGACGTGTCGGCCGCGCACGATCGCCGCCGCGTCGCGCAAGTCCTCGATCCTCGCGTTCGTACAACTGCCGATAAACGCGACGTCAATCGGCATGCCCGCAAGCACCTGTCCGGACCGAAGGCCCATGTAGTGCAGCATCTGCGTAAGCTGCTCTCGCCTGCCGGGGTCGGGCTCCGCGTCGGGCGACGGTAGCGGATCGTCGAGGCGCAGTGCGGTCGCCGGCGTCGTGCCCCAAGTCACCAGTTGCGGTACCGCGCGCGCATCGATCGTTACGGTGCGGCCGAAAACCGCGCCGGGATCGCTGGCGAGTGAACGCCAGTGCGCGCACCAGCGGTCGAAGGCGGCGCCGACCGGCACGTCCAGGCGCCCCTTCAGGAACTCGAACGTGGTCGCATCCGGCGCAACCAGACCGGCGCGCGCACCCGCCTCGATTGACATGTTGCACAGCGTCATCCGCCCTGCCATGCCGAGCGCCAGGACTGCGTCGCCCCCATACTCGATGACGTGCCCCGCACCACCGCTGGTTCCCAGTTCACGCATCACGTGAAGCGCGAGGTCCTTGGCCGTGGCGCCCGTCGGCAGCGTGCCGTCGATCATCACCCGCATATTGGCTGGCCGCTTCTGGACCAGCGTCTGCGTTGCGAGCACATGCGCGACCTCCGACGTACCGATGCCGAATGCAAAAGCCCCAAGCGCGCCGTGGGTCGAGGTGTGACTGTCGCCGCAGACCACGGTCATCCCCGGCCTGACCAGCCCCAGTTCAGGCGCGACGATATGCAAGATGCCCTGCCGCGGATCGCGTAGCGGAATGTAGGGAATACCGGCCTCAGCGACGTTGCGCTCGAGGGCGTCGAGCTGCTCGCGGCTGTCGGGCTCGAGCGGCGCTGCCCGATCGCCCGTGGTGATGTTGTGATCGGCGACAGCGATTGCGCGCTCGGGCCGCCGAACACCATGGCCGTCTTGCCGTAGGGTTTCGAAAGCCTGCGGGCTGGTCACCTCGTTCAGAAGGTGCAGGTCGATGTAGACCAGGCTGTCGCCGTCCGGCAGATCGGCGATGACATGCGCGTCCCAAATCTTGTCGAATAGCGTGCGCGCATGCATCGGACCGCCCTTCATAGCCTAGCTGGCCACTGCCCAGTCGCGCGCGATGCCGATCGTGAGTGTTCCCAGCCCCTCGATGATCGCCTCCATGCGATCGCCGGGCTTCACTTCCGATACCCCTTCGGGTGTGCCGGTCATGATGATGTCGCCGGGATGCAGCGTGTAGAAGCGCGAGGCATATTCGATCAGCCGCTGCACATCGAAGATCAACAGCCGGGTGTTCGAGCTCTGGCGCATCTCGCCGTTGACCCGGATGCTGAGATCGAGCCTGTTTGGATCGGCGATTTCATCCTTTGTGGTGATCCAGGGGCCCAGCACAGCGAAGCTGTCGAGCGACTTGCGAAAGCCCGGAAACTCCGGTCCGCGGGTCGTCATATCGAGACCGATTGCATAGCCCAGCACATGATCGAGCGCAGCTTCGCGCGAAATGAAGCTGCCGCCTTTACCGATGATGACAGCCAGTTCGACCTCATGATCGTTCCGGCGGTCGGGGAAGCGCAGCTGCACCTCGCTTTCCGGACCGATCAGCGAACTGTTCGCCTTGAGGAAAAGGCCATATTGTTCCAGGGACGTGAAGGTCTTGCCGTGGTTGATGGCCTCGTCCGCGTTCGCCTCGTCGATGTGCGCCCGATAGTTTATCGGTGCACCGATGATCTTGCCGGGGCTCGCAACCGGGCTGTTGAACGTCACGGCGGCAATCGGAATACCCTCCGACGACGCGGCTTGGGCCCGCATCGCATCCAGCCGGTCCGGCATCTGCTGGATAACCGGGTCGCCGATGGGGACGGGCCAGCGCACGTCGAGATCGAACAGGTCGGTCACGTCATGGACACGGTCACCGGTGACAAGCCCAATGTGGTTCTGGTTGAATCGGCAGATTTTCATGCGGCAGCCTCAGACTTGTGCTCGCGCCGAAGGCCGAGCTTTTCGTAGACGGGTTGATCGGAGAAGGCGAAGAACACCGCCTCGCTCACACAGTTCAGGGTGAAATCGGTCCAGCCGGGCACGACCAAGATGTCCTTGGGCCCGACGGTGAAGGGTTGGCCACCGATCACCGCCTCGATCGACCCTTCCATCATCACAAAGACGGTGCCTTCCGTGCAGCGGTACGGTAGTGTTTTCACGCCGGTGGGGAGCAGCCGCATCGACGTCGCAAGCGTCGGGATCGCCCAATCCCCATTGGTCGGATTGACATAACGCAACGCGATACCGTGGTGCGGATCGATGCGGTCGTAGCGTTTCAACTGCTCCAGCGCCGCGCGGGTACGCTCGTAAGGATAATTGAATACCGGAGAGGTGTGCGTCGCCTTCATGTCGATCGGCAGCAGGCCTTGGCCATAGCGCGCCAGAGCGTCTCCTTCGGGCTTGCTGGGCAGGCGGAGATCCTCGTCCGATTCCTCGCGGAAGCCCGCGCGTAGAAACGTCACCAGTGGCACGTCGAGCCCGTCGAGCCAGACCATCGGTTCAGTGTTGGCGCCGATGTGGTCGTGCCATGTCCATGCCGGGGTGATGATGAAGTCACCGGCGTGCATGGTGGTCCGTTCCCCGTCCACCGTAGTATAGGCACCGGTCCCATCTATAATGAAGCGCAGCGCGGACTGAGTGTGCCGATGTGAGGGGGCGACTTCGCCGGGCAGCAGCGTCTGTACGCCGGCATAAAGTGTATCAGTAACTTGGGACTTGCCGGGCAAACCCGGATTCTCCAGCACCAGCACCCGGCGCTCGGCCTCTTCAGCGGAGATCAGCGATGCCGCCTCCATCAAATACGGTTTCAGTTCGGCGTAGTGCCAAGCCGCTGGAACGGCCGCGGGACGCGGTTCGGACGGAACCAGCCCCTTGAGACGCTCCCAGAGCGGCGCCAGATGTGCTGCATCCAGGCGATCGTAAAACTCGGTCTTCCAGTTGGTGTCGGCTGCTTGGTTCACGCGTCATCTCCGCTTTCGTTTGTTTGCGCGCGGGCCTGACGAGGATCTATGGGCGCGCGGGTGCTGGCGTTCTGGTGGGCGACGATGCGACCCATCAACCGCTTGAAGGTAGCGGCCTCGTCTGGTGTGAGCGGCTCGAGCATTCGCGCCTGCGCACGCTCTGCGGCCGGGTAGCAGGCTGACAGCAGATCGACGCCGCCGACCGTCGGGTATAGCAGCCGGATGCGGCGATCGCTCGACGACAGCCTTCGTTCGACCAAGCCTTTCTTCTCTAGCCGATCGATCACGCCGCCCATCGTAGTGCGATCAAATCCGATCAGCCTCGCCAAGCTGATCTGGTCGATGCCGGGATGTGCCCGCACCCCGGCCAGAATGGCGTATTGGACCGGCGTCAGCTCGAATGGGGCCGTTTCCTCGATGAAGATGGCGGCCGCGAACTGCTGAAGACGGCGAATAAGGTGACCGGGCTTCGCGTAGATCAAACCGTGCAGCGTGCCGGGCGTGCTGCCAGACGCTGCGCCGTCATCGTCTTCGCTGAAGTCGCCGCTCAAGTCACCATTGAGATCTTCGATCATGCACTCTCCATGACTGCACTTTTTTGCAGCTCTCTCTTGATTCATCAGCATAGTGATGATCTTAGTGCTGTCAACCGGGCGCCAAGCTGGGAACGCGCGCCCACACAGCCCGCATAAATCACAAGAGGAGAGGCGATTTGCATCCCGAAAAGGTAGACACACTGGTCGTTGGCGGGGGCATCGGCGGACTGGCCACGGCCCTGTCGCTTGCCCGTGCGGGTCGCGCCGTCACCGTTCTCGAACGCGCGGCGGAATTCGCAGAGATCGGCGCCGGCCTCCAGCTGGGGCCCAATGCGTCCCGGATGCTTGACCAGCTCGGGGTGCTGGGCGAACTCGAAAAGTTCGCGGTGTTCCCCGGTGCGATCGTCATGATGGACGCGATGACCGGCGCGAAAGTTGGCCAGCTCGACCTCGGTGCGGCATTCGTTGCGCGGTACGGCTACCGATACGCCGTCATGCACCGATCCGATCTCCTCGCGATCCTGCTGGCAGCCTGTCAGGCTGAACCTCGGATCACCCTGCTAACGGGCAAAAACCTTGTCAGCGTGGAGGAAGAGTCCGGTACTGCGGGAGCGACATGCGACGACGGAACCGCGTATCAAGCCGATGCTCTCATCGGCGCCGACGGTCTCTGGTCGAAGGTGCGCACGCTCTTTGCTCCTGACGAGGCGCCGACCTGTTCTAAATATGTCGCGTACCGCGGCACCGTGCCGGTCGCAGACATGTCCGCGCACAGCGGCGACGACAATGTGATGCTTTGGGCAGGCCCCGAGATGCACCTGGTGCAATATCCGGTGAGACGCGGCGAACTTTACAATCAAGTCGCGGTGTTCCGCAGTCGCCGCTACGATCCAGCCCGCCAGGATTGGGGCAACGCCGAAGAGCTGGAGCAGCGGTTCGCGCCATGCTGTACGCCAGTCACCCAGGCGCTCGACCGCATCATGCGGAACCAGCGCTGGCCGCTCTACGATCGTGCACCGATCGAACAGTGGCATCGTGGGCGTATCGCGCTCACCGGCGATGCCGCGCATCCGATGCTTCAGTATCTCGCGCAGGGGGCTGCGCAGGCGCTCGAAGACGCGGTGTCGCTGGGCACGCACCTCACGACCAGCTCACATCCGGAGCAGGCTTTCGCAGCCTATCAGCAAGAGCGGCTGCTGCGTACCGCACGGGTCCAGCTCACCGCCCATCTTTTTGGTGAAATCTGCCACGTCGGCGGAGTTGGCGCCGCGCTGCGCAATGCCTTTGTCGCGTCCCATGGCGGTAACGCCAAGTGGGAGTGGGTCGACTGGCTGTACGCGGAACATTCGGAGTTCCGCGACAGCTAGAGCTTGCCCACGGCCTTCGCTGCGTAGCGGCCGAAGGTCGTCGGTTCGCGCAAAATCAGGGCAGACCGCAACAGCGCGCGGCTGCGACTATGGAGAGGATACAATGATGCCGAAGTCCCGGACTTCGGCAGCAGGCCAACCGCGTGCCTGCTGCCCTGCTGCAAAACACTTCGGATACCGCACTGCCAGGTTCTTCGTCTTGGCCAGCGCAATCGTGATGGCGACCCCGTCCTTCGCCCAAGCACCGCTACAGGGCAGCCCCGGCCCTGCACCCGGCAACGCTGCGCCACCCGTGCCGGAGCCGATCCCTGGCGGAACGCCGGCGACACCGGGAGTGCCGCAAAGTCTGCGGTGGACAGAGGACTGGAGCCACCTTGCCGATCCTGCCCGGCACACGGGATCGCCGCTGGAGGCGCTCCGCTACCTTCCGCTGGGCCGGCCCGACATTTACCTTTCAGTCGGCGGAGAGGTTCGTGAATACTACCAGCACTGGGATCATCTGGCGCTCGGGGCGATCCCGAGTGATCGGCTGGACATGCTGGAACAAAGGCTGCGGCTGGTCGCCGACCTGCACGTTGGAAAGAACCTGCGAGGCTTTGTTGAAATCGGGAACAATCGCGAGTTCGGCGCGGAATTCCCCACGCCCCCCAATCGCGGCAAGACCGATGTTATGCAGGCGTTCGTCGACATGACGGTGCCGCTCGGCGACGCCGGGATGATTACTGTTCGCCCCGGCCGATTTGAAATGCCCTTGGGAAACGGCAAGCTGGTCGGGGTGCGCGAGGGCACCAATTATCGCTTCACCTATCAAGGCGTCCGCGCGACCTATCGGCTTAACGGGCGTGTCAGGATCGACGCGTTCGCGGTGCGTCCGGTGAGCATAGGCCCCGATGCCTTCGACGATGGACGCGATGATAACCGCCACTTCTACGGCGTCTATATCGGGACCGGGCGAGGCGTGGTCATCCCTGACAGCACGCTCGATGCCTACTATTACGACGTCTACCGTCGCACTGCTCGCTATGCCGGCGAAATCGGCGCCGAACATCGCAGCAGCTGGGGAGTACGTGTCGCCGGCCGCAACGGCCCGATCGACTACGACCTCGAAGGCACCTTCCAGACCGGATCCTTTGCCGGATCACGCATCCGTGCCTGGGGCACCTTGCTCGACTTCGGGTACAACCTGCCGAAGGGTACGCCACTCGCGCCCCGATTGGGCATCCGTGCAAATGCCTTTAGCGGTGACGACAAGCCTCGAGACGGAACGATCGGCACCTTCTCGCCACCCGCTCCAAGGCTGCCGATCTACAGCGACGCCGGCTTTCTCCAGCTATCGAACCTCATTGACGTGTATCCCAACATCACGTTTCGCCCTGGGAAATCGTTGGTGATCGTCACCGGCCCCGAGTTCTTCTGGCGCCAGACAAACAACGACACGACCTATGTCGGAGCGACCAGTCAGCCGGGGATACGGCCGATCGGATCTAGCTTCGTCGGGGCTGCCTACAATGCCCAAGCCGACTGGCTAGTGACGAAAAACCTGAGTTACCGGATATTCTACACTCACCATGATGTGAGCGAATCGTTCGAACGCGGTGGAGGCAGGAACACGGACTATATCGGTATTTGGCAGGTGCTGCGGTTCTGATGATTCGAATTTTGGTACAATGAACTTGCTGGTGAGCCGAAGGCAGGCTTGTCAGCGTGAAAACTGTTCCCAAACGCCTTCATCAGCGCTTTTCTGCTGTTAAGTTCGGAGGTGACATGAATATTTGCTCAAAGTGAAACGGGGAATTACCCGTTTGCTTTAAATGGGCGGCTCCAAGCCGAAGCCAGGCAGCGAATGCCTCTGCCTGTGCCACGGTGTTCATGGTTGGAGAGCGCTTGCTCAAGACAAGAATGAAGCGGCTCACCGATTGCGGTGGTCGCGCGGTTGAACACGTTGCCGAGACCGAAAGCTCTATCAGGTATCTTGCCGACGATGATCTGCTAGCCACGTGGACAAAGGGGTAGCCACAGCATAATAAGGCGAGCGCGACGAAGCCGAGATAGGATTCTGCGGTCTTGTCATAACGCGTCACGACACGGCGCCAGTTCTTGAGACTGTTGCACAAGCGTTCGACGAGATTGCGCCAACGGTACTTTTTGCGATCATGCGGTATCGGTATGCGGCGGTTACTTTTGGTTGGAATGGTCGCCTCGAAATCCGCGTTGGCGAGTTCCTGTCGGAGGGCATTGGCGTCACAGCCCTATCGGCGAGCAGCGCCTCGATCCGATCGGCCAGCCTCCCGAACAAGGGGCCGAAGCCCTTCACGTCGTGGGCTTGGCCCGGTGTCAGAACGAAACATAGCGGTCGGCCCTGGCCATCGCAGCGGGCGTGCAGCTTGGTCGTGAAGCCGCCTCGCGAGCGGTCGAGCCCCTCGAACTCCTGATCGCTTTTTTTAGTCCGACGGCGCAGTGATGCGTCCGGACTACGGTGCTGTCGATCATGTCGGCGCTGGTATCCCGCTCGACGGCAGCGGCGAAGGTTTCCAGCATGGCTTTGAACACGCCCGTCACGACCCAGCGGCGATACCGCCGGAATACGCTGTTCCACTTGCCGTATCCAGCCGGCAGATGCCGCCACCGCGCGCCCGTCCGCGCCATACACACCATGCCTTCGAAATAGGGCGGTTTTCGCCCGCGGGTCGGCAGCCACGTCCTCGCTCAATCGGCAGCAGTGGACCAATCAGCGCGCACTCATCATCGGAAACCCAATCCGTTCGCCCAACGCCGCCTCCAAAAGACAGCCTTGAATTAACCGATCAGACCCGCGTCAACCTTTGTCCACGTGGCCTAGATTTGGCGGACAACTTCAAAGCCGAGCCTCGCCCCCTATCGGCGATATGGCATTCCTAGAAATGGCGCAGCATAATATCAGCCTTCAAAGGCAGCGCGACCACCCGTTGGCAAAACCAGATGCCGACGCTGACCCCGTTCCCGTTCATAGAGCGGTTGTATTCGACCCAGCCACACTCGCCACGAGCCAGCCGCTATGCAGATCATCGGTCGCGACAACAATGTCGACCAGGCCCTCCGCGCGCTGAAGAAGAAGCTGCAGAGCGAAGGCGTGTACCGCGAGATGAAGCTGCGCCAGCACTATGAGAAACCGTCCGAAAAGCGTGCGCGCGAACACGCTGCGGCCGTCAGCCGTGCGCGGAAGGCGGATCGCAAGCGCGCCGAACGCGACACTTGATCGGTGAATGGTCGTGCCGGTAATCGGTACCCGGATCGATGAGACCGGAACCCTGATCCGCGACGGGGAGCCTTCTACCTGCGCCGGGACCTTGGCGGTTGCTACGAACTGGAACTGCATCGCACGCTAGTCGATCTGGTAGAGAAGCGGATCCGACTGGTCGGCACGCTCGTCGGCCCGGTGCTTGTTAATGCCGAAGGCGTGGCACCCGCCTGAGCGGTGATAATCGGTAGGCCCCGCATGCCAACGGCTCACCGCATTCCCGATTCAACCTGACTCATGACGGTTGAACCGAAAGGATCGGCGAGCATCATCGCGGCATGGGACAGATAATCACGCACGCCTGTGGTCACGAGCAAATCCACTATCTCTCCGGCTTCGCCAGCCAGCAAGAGCGAAAGGCCGTTGGCTGCAGTCGACCAAGTGCCGCACCTGTTTCGTTGCGACCAAGCAGGTCGAACAGGCGGAAGCGGCGGTGCGTGACGGCGCAGCCATCGCCCATCTCGAGTTGCCCCTGCTTACAGGTAGTGATCGGCAGGTCGCATGGGCAACGTCACTCCGGCCAGCCGGTTTTGCGCGCTCGTCGCTCGTCCGGTGACAGAAGGAACAGGCCACCAAGTCTACGCTCTTGTCACCGATGCGAAGTGGTGGATCGATAACCGTGCCCTGACGGATACTGAGTTGCTCGCCGAAGCCGAACGCTACGCAGTCGCGATGGACACAGTGGTGGTGACCGGAAACCCCAATGTTGGCCTACCTCACGCGGCCTGACCGACGGCTCACTCCGCTGTCATCGATAGCACGAGCTTGAGGTGAATTCGTCTTCCGACACTACCTCCTGAGTTGACAGCAGGTCTGCCTTCGCGCGGTGCAAGGCCGTCACTCGCTTGACCTGTGCAATGCTGCACCCGGCCA
>JGI20283J15916_100004_pt1 | contig 36859 bp, 36 predicted proteins | sample Plalitdecfosmids_FD_15916 | JGI IMG/M metagenome (IMG submission 15916) | reverse complement strand
ATTTGAGAAGATCTATCCCTAGTACGAGAGGACCGGGATGGACGAACCTCTGGTGTGTCAGTTGTTCTGCCAAGGGCACCGCTGATTAGCTACGTTCGGACCGGATAACCGCTGAAAGCATCTAAGCGGGAAGCCGTCTTCGAGATGAGATTTCCATGCACCTTGAGTGTGAGAGGCTCCCAGCAGACTACTGGGTTGATAGGCCGGATGTGGAAGCGGGGACTAACGACCCGTGGAGCTGACCGGTACTAATAAGCCGAAGACTTGATAACACACTGATTTCCGTGCACTTGTTGCACGGGCTCGCGTCCACTTTGTGGTTCCCGACAGACGATCGGGAATCGAAACTGAATACACCGCTCTGCCCTCTTCACGGAGGGCAGCAGCTGGGACAGCTTTGAGACCAATGTATGATCTGGTCGAGAGTGTTCCGGTGGTCATAGCGAGAGGGAAACGCCCGGTCACATTCCGAACCCGGAAGCTAAGCCTCTCAGCGCCGATGGTACTGCAAGGGGGACCTTGTGGGAGAGTAGGACGCCGCCGGACTTAACGTATGAAAGATGTGGCCATCGGCCCTCCATCGAGAATTCGTAGGGGAAACCCTCGTTCTCGGTCGGGGCCGGTGGCCATTTCTGTTTTCGCCGCCGTTCGCTCGACGCCGGCTCTGGTTCGTGATGGACTGGAGGCCGACGTCGGGTGACCGACGCGGCACCCAACACAACGACACAGCGGACGAACGCCCGAGGCACTGCACCGGGCACGCGATGAGGAGCAACGGTGGCGAACGACGACGATCAGCGGCGGAACGACGGGGAGCGCGGAGATCGACCCCGGCGGGACGGCGACCGGTTCCCCCGTCGCGACGGCGCTCCGCGTCGGGACGGCCAGAGCGATGGTCGTTGGTCGTCCGGTCCTCGTGAGTTCGAGCGGCGCGAAGGCGACCGTCGTGATCGTCCGCAGGGTGGAGACCGTCCGTTCCGAGACGGCGCACCCCGCCGGGACAGTGCTCCGCGTCGCGATGGCGATCGTCCGTTCCGGTCCGGCGACCGGAACGACCGTCCGTCGTGGCAGGGTGACCGCGGTGACTCCGGCCGGCCGCCGCGCGGCGACGGTCCGCGCGGTGCCGATCGTCCGCGACGTGATGGCGATCGTCCGTTCCGTGGTGGCTCCGACCGCCCGGCTCGTGGCGGTGATCGTCCGTTCCGTGGCGGGAGTTCTGACCGTCCGCGTCGTGACGGTGACCGCCCGTTCCAGGGTGGTTCAGACCGTCCGCGTCGTGATGGCGATCGTCCGTACCGCGGTGGATCGTCCGACCGCCCGGCTCGTGATGGCGATCGCCCGTACCGTGGCGGATCGTCAGACCGCCCGGCTCGTGATGGCGATCGCCCGTACCGCGGTGGATCGTCCGACCGTCCCGCTCGTGATGGCGATCGCCCGTACCGTGGCGGGTCGTCGGACCGGCCGCGCCGTGACGGGGACCGACCCTTCCAGGGCGGCTCTGACCGTCCGCGTCGTGATGGGGACCGCCCGTACCGCGGGGGCTCCGACCGCCCTGCTCGCGACGGGGACCGCCCGTACCGCGGCGGATCCTCGGACCGTCCCGCTCGAGACGGCGACCGCCCGTACCGTGGTGGTTCGTCCGACCGTCCGGCCCGTGGTGGTTCGTCCGACCGTCCGTTCCGCGGCGGTTCGTCGGACCGCCCGGCTCGAGACGGCGGTGAGGACCGTCGTCGTTTCGGTGACGGCAGCCGTCACGCCGGCGCCCGTTTCGGTGAGGCCGCGCGCGACGACTGGGAGGACCGCGACCCCTACGGCACGAAGTCGATCCGTCCGCGCCACGATGACCCGGAGATCCCCGAGGAGATCCAGGCGCGCGACCTCGACCCCGCCGCCCGGATGGAGCTGAAGACCCTCAGCAAGGACAACGCCGACTGGGTTGCCCGTCACCTCGTGGCCGCCGCACTCTTCGTCGACGACGACCCCGAGACGGCCAACCAGCACGCCCTGAGCGCTGCTCGTCGTGCCGGTCGTGTCGGTGTCGTCCGCGAGACGGCCGCGATCACCGCGTACCGCCTCGGCGACTTCGCCACCGCGCTCCGGGAGCTCCGCACCTACCGTCGGATCTCCGGTCGCAACGACCAGCTCCCGATGATGGTGGACTGCGAGCGTGGCCTGGGCCGTCCGGAGCGGGCCCTCGAGCTCGGTCGTTCGGTCGAGCGCTCGGCCCTCGAGACCCCGGTGCAGGTCGAGCTCGCGATCGCCATGTCCGGCGCTCGTCTCGACCTCGGGAATCCCACAGCCGCCCTCGGCGAGCTGGAGATTCCACAGCTCGACCCGTCCACCGCCTACACGTGGTCCCCGGCGCTCTACAGTGCTTACGCGGCCACGCTCGAGGAGCTCGGTCGACAGGACGAGGCCGACGAGTGGTGGGCCCGTGTGGACCGCGCGGCAGCGGCCCTCGCCGAAATCGCGGACGACAACGCTTGGGAGACAGTTGATGTGGTCGAGGAAACGCTCGAAGTCGAAGAACACGGAGACGCCGGGGACGACGCCGCCGATGACCTCGGGGCCGACGACGTCGCGACCGACGAACTCGACGGCGACGACGAATCCGCCGTCGACATCGACGACGACCTCGACGACGAACCCGCCCTCGACGACCTCGACGACGACACCTCCGCAGCCGACGAGCCCGGCGAGATCGACGACGACAACCCCCGCGACGTCGACGGCTCCGCAGCCGGCTGAGCACTCGGCGGCCTTGACCGACGGCGTCGACGTGGTCCTCACCGACCTCGACGGCGTCGTCTACCGGGGCCGCAACGCCATCCCGCACGCGGTCGAGGCGCTGACCCGGGCGTCGCTCACGGCGCGGGTCGGCTACATCACGAACAACGCATCGCGCCGGCCGATCGACGTCGCTGAACACCTCGAGCGCTACGGGCTCGAGGTGTCCGAGGGCGACGTCGTCACCTCGTCGCAGGCCGGGGTCCAGCTGCTCGCGACCCTGGTGCCGGCCGGAGCGACCGTCCTGGTCACCGGCGGGCTCGGCCTGTCCAGCATCGTCGAGGAAGCCGGGTTCACGGTCACCTCGAGTGCCGAGGACTCCCCGGCAGCGGTCATCCAGGGCTTCTCACCGGACCTCGGTTGGAAGGAACTGGCCGAGGCCTCCTTCGCCCTGGCCGACCCGGACGTGCCGTGGGTGGCCACGAACATGGACTGGTCGATCCCGGTCGAGCGGGGCATCGCGCCCGGCAACGGCACGCTCGTGTCCGCCGTGCACCAGGCGGTCGGCCGGATGCCCGTGGTTGCCGGCAAGCCCGAGCGGCCGATCTTCGACACGGCGGTCGAGCGCTTCGGCGGCGGTCGGACCCTGTTCATCGGGGACCGGTTGGACACCGACATCAAGGGCGCGAACGACGTCGGGATCCCGAGCGTGCTCGTGCTCACCGGCATCGACAAGGCGAAGCAGGTGCTCGCCGCCGACCAGCGCTCGCGTCCCACCTACGTGCTCGAAGACCTCCGGGGGCTGTCCCAGCCGTACCCGGAGACGGTGCGGCGCGAGGACGAGGACGGCACCCGGTACGTGACCGTCGGTACTGCGACGGTGGCGATGCGCGGGCACGTCGTCCGGGTGCTCGACGCCGGGACGGACATCGATCGGCTCCGTGCCGGCTCGACGCTCATCTGGGAGTCCGGGTTGGCCATCTACGGCCTCGACGTGGACCCGCAGCTGTACGGCGGCGAGTAGCGTGTCGGACGTGCCGAACCCCGAGCAGCCGTCCGCCGAACCCGAGCAGCAGGACGCCTTCGCCGCGCGCACCGCCGAGGCCGAGGCCCTGCCGCTCGCCGAACGCGCCGACGCCTTCTCCGCCCTGCACGACGAGCTGCGGACGCGGCTCGAGAGCGGCGGCTCCGCGAGTGCCTGAGCCGGACGGAGCCGTGCACGACGCGACCCCGGTCCGCCTCGACGCCCTCCTCGCCGCACGCGGGCTCGCACGGTCGCGCACCGTCGCCAGCAAGCTGATCCAGGACGGCCGGGTGCTCGTGGGTGGCCGTGCCGTCCTGAAGCCGTCGACGCCGATCGCATCCGACGCGGACATCGAGGTCGACGCCGCGGACGAGTGGGTCTCGCGGGCGGCCCGGAAGCTCGTCGGTGCGCTCGACGCATTCGACGTCGACCCTTCCGGTCGGGTCGTGCTCGACGTGGGCGCGAGCACCGGTGGGTTCACCCAGGTGCTGCTCGCACGCGGCGCGCGCCGTGTCATCGCGCTCGACGTGGGGCACGGACAGCTGCACCCGACCATCGCGCTCGACGAACGCGTCGCCGTGGTCGAGGGGACGAACGCGCGGAACCTCACGCGCGCCGACTACCTGGCGCTCGACGGCGCCGCCGGCGAGACGAGCCTGGTGGTGGGGGACCTGTCCTTCATCTCGCTCCGACTCGTGCTGCCGGCGCTGGCCGAAGCCGTCCCCGCGGACGAGTTCGTGCTCCTGGTGAAGCCCCAGTTCGAAGTGGGTCGTGGTGGTGTGCGTGAGGGCATCGTGCACGACGCCGGGCTCCGGAACGACGCGCTCATGAACGTGCTGTGGGCGGCGTGGGACCTGGGCCTCGGCACCAGTGGGCTCGCCGCGTCCCCGATCGTCGGGACACACGGCAACCACGAGTACCTGGCCCGCTTCCAGCGCGGTGTCGGGGGCAATCCGACAGAATGGAGAGTCCGGGCGACCGAACTCACGGAAGGGTCTTCATGAGTGACGAACGGCACATCCTGCTCGTGTCCCACACGGGTCGCCGTGACTCGATCGACGCTGCGGTCGAGGTCTGCGACCTCCTGCACGCGGCCGGTCTCACGCCCGTCATGCCCTTCGACGAGTACGCCGACATCCGTCGTGCCGAAGCGTCGGTCGGCAAGGTCGACATCCTCGGCGTCGATGTCCAGCCGAACCAGCTCGAGATCGTCATCGTGCTCGGTGGCGACGGCACGATCCTCCGCGCGGCGGAACTCGTGCGGAACACCGGCGCTCCGCTGATCGGGGTGAACCTCGGGCACGTCGGGTTCCTGGCCGAGAGCGAGCGTGACGGCCTGTCCGAGACGGTCGAGCGCGCGCTGTCCGGCGAGTACAACGTCGAGGAACGCGTCACCCTGCAGGTCGACGTGGTCGTCGGCAACCAGATCGTCTACTCGAGCTGGGCGCTGAACGAGGCCACGATCGAGAAGGCCTCGCGGGAGCGGATGCTCGAGGTCGTGACCGAGGTCGACGGCCGCCCACTGTCGTCGTTCGGCTGCGACGGCGTGGTCGTGTCGACCCCGACCGGCTCCACGGCGTACTCGTTCTCCGGCGGTGGCCCCATCGTGTGGCCGGACGTCGACGCGCTGCTCATGGTGCCGCTGAGCGCCCACGCCCTGTTCGCCCGTCCGATCGTCGTCGGGCCGGACTGCACGCTCGCGATCGAGGTGCTGCGGCGCACGAGCGGCGTCGGCGTCCTGTGGTGCGACGGCCGACGGACCCACGACCTGCCCCCGGGCGCCCGTGTCGAGGTCCGGCGTTCGCCCGATCCGGTGCGGGTCGCCCGCCTCAAGGACGCTCCGTTCACCGACCGCCTGGTCGCGAAGTTCCAGCTGCCCGTCGCCGGGTGGCGCGGCCCCCAGAGCGACGAGGACGACCGATGAGCGCGGAGAACACGCGATGAGCGCGAAGGACGACCGATGATCGAGGAGATCGCGATCCGCGACCTCGGTGTCATCGGTGAGACCACGCTCGAACTCGGGCCGGGCTTCACCGTCGTCACCGGGGAGACCGGTGCGGGCAAGACGATGATCGTCACCGCGCTCGGACTGCTGCTCGGTGCGCGGGCCGATGCCGGCTCGGTGCGCCGCGGTGCGTCGAGCGCTGTCGTCGAAGGCCGCTGGCACGTCCCCGAGCAGGACGCCGTCGCCGAACGCGTCGAGGACGCCGGCGGCACCGTCGAGGACGGCGAACTCATCCTCACCCGCACGGTCTCCGCCGAGGGGCGCAGCCGTGCCACGGTGGGCGGTCGGAGTGCGCCCGTGGCGGTGCTCGGCGAGCTCGCCGATCAGCTCGTCACCGTGCACGGGCAGTCTGACCAGATCCGCCTCACCTCGGCCACGGCGCAGCGGGCTGCCCTCGACGGGTTCGGGGGAGCCTCGCTCGAGAAGGCCCTCACCCGGTACGTCGCCGCGTACGACGCCTGGCAGCAGCACGCCGGTGAACTCGAGGTCCTGGTCCGCGACCGGGACGACCGGGTGGCCGAGGCCGAGCGGATCCGCGCGGCCTCCGACGAGATCGAGGCCGCCGACCCGCAGCCCGGCGAGGACGTCGAGCTGGCCGAACGCGCCGAACGGTTGGGCAACCTCGAGGAGCTCCGGTTGTCCGCGGCCCTGGCGCACGAGGCGTTGTCCAGCGAGTCCCTCGACGGCGTCTCCGACGTCGTCGGCCTGGTCGAGTCCGCACGCCGTGCCGTGGAGCGCGTCGCGTCGTCGGACAGTGCCCTGCAGCCGGTGCTCGAGCAGCTCACGGAGCTCGGGATCCAGGCGGCCGAGGCCTCGGCGAGCATCTCGAGCTACCTCGGTTCCCTGGAACCCGAGGCCGGGCACGACCTCGAACTCATCAACGAACGCCGAGCCCTGCTGGCCGGCCTCACCCGCAAGTACGGCGAGACGGTGGACGACGTCATCGCCTACGGACAGCGCGCGAGCGACCGGCTGCTCGAGCTCGACGGCGACGACGACCGGATCGCGGCGTTGCAGCAGTCGGTCGAGCAGGACGAGCAGGCGCTCGAGTCCGCCGCCGCCGCGCTCACGACGGCGCGCACCAAGGCGGCGACCGACCTGGCGAAGCGCGTGACCGCTGAGCTGAAGACCCTCGCGATGGGTGGCGCGACCCTGGTGGTCGAGGTCACCGACGCCGGCGAGTACCGCCGCCACGGCCGTGACCAGGTGACGATCCTGCTCCAGCCGCACTCCGGCACCGACCCCCGGCCGATCGGCAAGGGGGCGTCCGGCGGTGAGCTGTCCCGCGTGATGCTCGCGATCGAGGTCGTCATGGCCGGCAGCACCACGGTGCCGACGTTCGTCTTCGACGAGGTCGACGCCGGTGTCGGTGGGGCGGCGGCGATCGAGATCGGCCGACGGCTGGCGAAGCTCGCCGAGCGCACGCAGGTCATCGTCGTCACGCACCTGGCCCAGGTCGCGGCCTTCGCGAACAACCACCTCAACGTCGTGAAGGACGCCAGCGGTGCCGTGACCTCGTCGAGCGTGCGCCGGCTCGAGGGTGAGGACCGTCTGCAGGAGATGGCACGGCTGCTCTCCGGGCTCGGCGACAGCGCCAGCGGCATCGAGCACGCCCGCGAGCTGCTCGACGTCGCCGGCCAGCGAGCCTGACGACCAAGCAGGCGGGTGCCGCCCGCCGACCCGGCCACGGCCCGAGGACCCGGCCACCCACCCGCGCAACGCCCACGGCGAACCGAGGTCGCGCCTCCCGGCAGTTCTGACGTACGATGGAATCCCGTGGCGGACACTCTCAGCGGCGGTACCAATTCTTCGAACTCGACCCCGAAGGTGACGAAGCAGATCTTCGTGACCGGCGGGGTCGTCTCGTCCCTCGGCAAGGGCCTGACGGCGGCCAGCCTCGGCAACCTGCTCACGGCTCGCGGCCTCAAGGTCGTCATGCAGAAGCTCGACCCGTACCTCAACGTGGACCCGGGCACCATGAACCCGTTCCAGCACGGCGAGGTCTTCGTGACCGACGACGGTGCGGAGACGGACCTCGACATCGGGCACTACGAGCGCTTCCTCGACATCAACCTGTCGCAGGCCGCGAACGTCACGACCGGTCAGGTGTACTCGACGGTGATCGCCAAGGAACGTCGCGGCGAGTACCTCGGCGACACGGTGCAGGTCATCCCGCACATCACCGACGAGATCAAGCGCCGGATGCGCGAGCAGGCGCAGAACGACCCGCAGCCCGACGTCATCATCACCGAGGTCGGTGGCACCGTCGGCGACATCGAGTCGCAGCCGTTCATCGAGTCCGCGCGACAGGTGCGGCACGAGCTCGGCCGCAACAACGTGTTCTTCGTGCACGTCTCCCTGGTGCCGTTCATGAACGCCTCGGGTGAGCAGAAGACCAAGCCGACGCAGCACTCCGTCGCCGCTCTGCGCTCGATCGGCATCCAGCCCGACGCGCTCGTGCTGCGCAGCGACCGGCCGGTGTCGGAGTCGAACAAGCGCAAGATCGCGCTGATGTGCGACGTCGACGAGGACGCCGTGGTGAACGCCGTGGACGTCCCCTCGATCTACGACCTGCCGACGCTGCTGAACAACCAGGGCCTCGACCAGGTCATCGTCGATGCGCTCAAGCTCGACGCCGGTCCGGTCGACTGGACCGCGTGGACCCCGGTGCTGAAGGCCGTGCACGAGCCGAAGAAGGCCGTCACGATCGCGCTGGTCGGCAAGTACATCGACCTGCCGGACGCCTACCTGTCCGTCACCGAGGCGCTCCGTGCCGGCGGCTTCGCGCACGACGCCAAGGTGACGCTGAAGTGGGTCGTGTCCGACGACTGCACCACGCCCGAGGGCGCGGCGAAGCAGCTCGGCGACGTCGACGGCATCTGCATCCCCGGTGGGTTCGGCGTGCGCGGCATCGAGGGCAAGCTCGGCGCGCTGAAGTTCGCGCGTGAGCAGGGCATCCCGACGCTCGGCCTGTGCCTCGGCCTGCAGTGCATGGTCATCGAGTACGCCCGCCACGAGGTCGGTCTGACAGACGCCTCGAGCACCGAGTTCGACCCGGAGACCTCCACCCCGGTCATCGCGACGATGGCGGAGCAGGTCGAAATCATCGCCGGTGGCGACCTGGGCGGCACGATGCGCCTGGGCCTGTACCCGGCGTCGTTCACGCAAGGGTCGCTGGCCGCGGAGCTGTACGGTGCGCCCGAGGCCTCCGAGCGGCACCGTCACCGCTACGAGGTGAACAACAAGTACCGCGAGCAGATCGCGGACGCCGGCCTCGTCTTCTCGGGCACGTCGCCCGACGGCACGCTGGTGGAGTACGTCGAGCTCCCGCGCGACGTACACCCGTTCTACATCGCCACGCAGGCGCACCCGGAGCTCCGCTCGCGTCCGACCGATGCGCACCCGCTGTTCGCGGGGCTCGTCGCGGCCGCGATCGAGCGCCACGAGGCGTCCAGCCTGTTCGACCCGCAGACCGAGGAGCAGGTCGCGTAAGCGCCGGTCTCCACGATCGGACGGGAGGCGCGGTGCCAGCTGGCACCGCGCCTCCCGTCCGTCCGGGGCGCGTCCACGGCACCTGGTTCCGGACACGGAACCACGGAACGACGCGGTGCTGTGTCCGGAACCTGGTTCCGACGGGGCGTCCGGCGCGCGCGTGCTTGGATGGAGCCGTGACAGACGCACCGATCGCTGACGAGTCCGCCTCCTTCGAGGTCACCGAATCCACCGTCGTGTACGAGGGCGCCGTCTGGGACGTGCGCCGCGACACCGTCGCGTACAACGGCGACTCGATGGTCCGCGAGTACATCGACCACACGGGCGCCGTCGCCGTGTACGCCGAGGACGACGAGGGCCGCGTCCTGGTCATCCAGCAGTACCGGCACCCGGTGCGGCTGCGCGACTGGGAGCTGCCCGCCGGTCTGCTCGACATGGAGGGCGAGGACCACCTGACGGCTGCGAAGCGCGAGCTGGGCGAGGAGGCCGACCTCGAGGCCGACACGTGGGAGCCCCTGGTCCGGTACAACACCTCGTCGGGTGGCAGCGACGAGTTCATCCAGATCTACCGGGCGCGCGGTGTCCGGTCGACCGAGTCCGCGTTCGAGCGCGAGGCCGAAGAGGCCGACATCGTGACCCGTTGGGTCCCCCGGGCAGAGCTGCTCGAGGGGATCCTGGGCGGTCGGCTCAACAACTCGGCCCTCGTCGTCGCGACGCTCGCCGTCGAGGCCATCGAACAGCGCCGCAAGTGAGCGGGCTCGCGGGCGACGGTCTGCGTGAGCTGGTCGCCACCGGGACGTGGACGCACGAGCCGGAGGCCGCCGGGTTCGACGGCGACGTGTTCCGCGTCACCGCGGTCGAGGGCAGTGACGCCTGGCGGACGACCTCGTACGGGTTCGTGCACGACTCCGAGCACGCGCTGCTGCAGCCGACGGACGGGCCGTTCTCGGTTGAGGCGTCGTTCGTGCTCGACTACACCGAGCAGTTCGACCAGGCCGGGGTGTTCCTGCGCGTCGACGAACAGACCTGGATCAAGGCCGGCGTGGAGTTCTCGGACGGAGCGCCGCAGCTCGGCGCCGTGGTGACGCGTGGGTTCTCGGACTGGTCGGTGTCGCCCGTGCCGGAGTGGGCGGGCCGGGTGGTGACCGTCCGCGCGAGCCGCGATGGCGACGCCGTGACGATCCGGGCGTGGGCCGAGGGTGAGGAGCCCCGACTCGTCCGGGTCGCGTACCTCGACCCGGACGCCGTCGTGTCCGCGGGGCTGCTGTGCGCCGGGCCGACGCGGGCCGGGCTGACCGTGACGTTCACCGGGTTCCGCGTGGGCACGCCGGACGAGGCGTTGCACTGACGGCGGGTGGCCCCGCGCCGGTTAGCCTGCTGAGGTGATGCCCCTGGACCGTGCCGCGGAGACGTACCTGCGGCACGTCGCGATCGAGCGGGGACTCTCGCAGCACACGTTGTCGGCGTACCGGCGGGACCTCGCCGTGTTCGCGGAGTGGCTCGAGGCCGCACCGGTCGTCGAGTCGGACGGTGCGGACCGGGCCGGGGGCTCCTCGGTGCTGCGGGACGTGGCACGGTTGGCACGGGCGGACGTCTCGGGGTTCGTGACCCACCTGGCCACCCGACCGGAAGGTCCGCTCGCGCCGCGGTCGATCGCGCGGATGCTCAGCTCGGTCCGGTCGTTCACCGCCTTCGCCGCGGGGGAGGGCTGGCTGCCGCTCGACCCCGGCACCGCCGTCCGACCGCCGAAGGCCCCGATGCGGCTGCCGAAGGCGATCCCCGTCGAGGACATGGAACGGCTGCTCGGGGCGGTGTCCGTCGACGCCGACGACCCCGTCCAGCTGCGGGACAAGGCCCTGCTCGAGCTGCTCTACGCCACCGGTGCGCGCATCTCCGAGGCGGTGGGGCTTTCGGTCGACGACGTGACGACTTTGTCGGACGCCGACGGCGAGCTCTCGGTCGTGAAGGTCACGGGCAAGGGCAACAAGCAGCGGATCGTGCCGCTCGGCAGCTTCGCCCGGGCCGCGATCGACGCGTACCTGGTGCGCGCACGGCCGGTGTTCGCTGCGCGCGGGCCATCGACGCCTGCGCTGTTCCTCGGTGCCCGTGGAGCGCGGCTGTCGCGGCAGAGTGCCTGGCTCGTGATCCAGGCCGCCGCTGCTGCCGCCGACCTGGAGGCGCACGTGTCACCCCATACGTTCCGGCACTCGTTCGCGACGCACCTGCTCGAGGGCGGTGCCGATGTGCGCGTGGTGCAGGAGCTGCTCGGCCACGCGAGTGTCGCCACGACGCAGATCTACACGATGGTCACGGCGGACATGCTGCGGGACGTGTACCAGACGGCGCACCCGCGGGCGCGGCGGTAGGCGGACGGCGTGGGCCGTGCCGGCCCTGCGGGTGCGCGACGGGCGCGTTTCGTGAGCAGAAATGGTCGGGTCGCGCCGTCGCACCCGACCGTTTCTGCTCACGAAGTGCCGTGGACCGCGACGGGCGACGGTCCCTACGCGCTCAGAACAGGTGGAACTGGGCCGACGCGGCGATGACGCTCGTCGTCACCGCGACGACGAGGGCGCTCGCCGAAGCGCTCCGCGCGAGGACCGCCCAGGCACCGACGGCCCCGGGACGGACGATGCCGATGACGCCGCACGCCACGGCGAGCAGCCCCGCAAGGCCCCAGGGGTTCGCGACGACCGAGACCACGGCGAGCAGCACCGCGAGCACCGTGAACACGCAGAGCCGACGGTCGCCGGCGGTGCCCGATGCCCACGCGTCCGTCCGGATCGCGGCGGTCTGCACCGAGAACGACGGCCCCACCGGAGCGACGACGATCGGCGTGACCGGTTCTGCAGCGGCCGCGGGGACCCGTGTGGCTGCGCCCCAGGTGCGACCGTCCCACCAGCGCAGACGACGGGCGTCCTGCGGGTCCGGGAACCAGCCTGCGGCCGGCAGCGTCACGGTTGCTCCTCGAGGTGCGGGGTGGATCGACGATCCCGAGCCTAGGAGCGCGGTCGGTCCCGCCCCAGTCCCCAGCCGGGTGTCAGCACAAGGGGGGACCGGACCGGTGCACTACGGTCGGGGCGTGCCCTCGACGCTCGACGACTTCTGGACCGCGCGACGCAGCGAGCGTCCGAGCCTTCCGGAGGCCGTGCCGGAGGCGTGGTCCTTCGGCGCGACCCCGGAGCAGGCGGACGCGCTCCTGCAGCTCGTGCTCGACGGGGTCAAGGTCGGCACGGCGTCGTCGCTCTGGGACTACGAGGCGACCGGCGATCCGCTGCCCGCGGCCGACGAGGTGAGCATCGTGACCGACGGCTCGGGTGCGCCCCGTGCCGTCATCGAGACGACGGCGGTCCGGGCGGTTCCGTTCGACCAGGTCGACGCGGACCACGCCTGGGCCGAGGGGGAAGGCGACCGGACGCTCGAACACTGGCGGACCGTGCACGAGGCGTTCTGGCGCGCACACTCGGAGAACCCGCGGGGGTTCGCGCCGGACATGCCGGTCGTGTGCGAGCGGTTCCAGCTGCTCTGGCCGGAGGGCTGAGCCCGAGCCCGAGCGGCTGCGCCCGAGACCGAGACCGAGACCGAGCCGTGGTCAGGCCGGGACCGGCTCCGCGTCGACCTCGGTGAACACGTCCTTCACGGCGGCGAGCAGCCGGGCGTTGAAGTCCACACCGAGCTGGTTCGGCACGGTGACGAGCACGGTGTCGGCAGCACGGACGGCCTGGTCGGCCGCGAGCTCCGCGACGAGCAGTTCGGGCTCACCGATGTAGGACCGGCCGAACCGGGCCAGCCCGCCGTCGAGGTGCCCGACCTGGTCCTGCCCCTCGACCTGTGCACGGATGCCGAAGTAGTGGCGCGACTCGTCGTCGATGATCGGGATGATGCTGCGCGAGACCGAGACGCGCGGTTCGCGGTCCCAGCCCGACTCGGACCACACCCGGCGGAAGCGTTCGATCTGCTCGGCCTGCAGCTGGTCGAAGGGCACGCCGGTGTCCTCGGTCAGCAGGGTCGAGGACATCAGGTTCATGCCCTGCTCGGCGGTCCACTCCGCGGTGGCACGGGTGCCGGCGCCCCACCAGATCCGGTCGCCGAGCGAGTCGGAGAGCGGGGAGATCGGCAGGGACCCGACCGAACCGGTCATCTGCGGATTGGCGTTGGCCATCGGCTCGCCGGCGATCGCACGGCGGAACACGTTCGTGTGCGCTCGGGCCATGTCGCCACCGTTCTCGTCGGAGGCGTCGGGCACGTACCCGAACTGCTGGTAGCCGGCCAGGGCGGTCTCGGGTGATCCCCGCGAGACGCCGAGCTGCAGTCGGCCGCCGGAGATCAGGTCGGTGGCTGCGGCCTCTTCCGCCATGTAGAGCGGATTCTCGTAGCGCATGTCGATGACGCCGGTGCCGATCTCGATCCGGCTGGTCCTCGCGGCGATGGCGGAGAGCAGCGGGAACGGTGCGGCCTGCTGCGGCGCGAAGTGGTGGACGCGGAAGTAGGCGCCGTCGATGCCGGCTTCCTCGGCTGCGACCGCGAGGTCGATCGCCTGCACCAGGGCCTCCCGCCCGCTGCGCACCTTCGACCCCGGCACGTCACGCCAGTGTCCGAACGACAGGAACCCGATCTTCGTCATGTCCATGCGAACGCATCCGGAGGCGGGGCCATTCCACCGCGACTACCGTGGCCGGGATGGAGGACCCCCGCCCCGCACTCGAGGCCGAACGCGCCCGCAACGAACGGCTGCTGCTCGACGTCGAGCGGAGCATGCGTGACGTCAGTGACGCCCGGCAGGACGCCAACTCCGACGACGAACACGACCCGGAGGGTGCGACCCTGGCCTGGGAACGCGGCTCGCTCGGTGCGGTCCGCGACGGCGCCCAACTGCGAGTCCGCCAGGTGGACGCAGCGCTCGCACGACTCGACGACGGCACCTACGGGCGCTGCACGGTCGGTGGTGAGCCGATCCCGGAGGCCCGGCTGGCCGCCGTCCCGTGGGCGGCGACGTGCGTCGCGCACGCGTGAGGGGCACGCGATCGGTGCCGCCTGACGGACTGGAGGCGCGGTGTGTCCCCGCCATGCACCTCCCGGCATGCGCACCCCGCGTCCACCCCGCGCGCCGCTGATTCCCAGCCGCGCGCCCTACGTTTTCGGCATGGACGGCGACCCGAACGACCGACCCGGCGAAGCCCGGGCCGACGGCCCGCCGCGTCAGCGCTTCCAGTGGTTCCACCGCCTGCGCACCTGGATCCACGCGCGGCCGCACGTGCACCTGCTCTACAAGGTGCTGGTCGGTCTGGTGGGCGGGCTGGTCGTCATCATCGGGCTGATCCTGGTGCCGCTGCCGGGCCCGGGGTGGCTCGTGGTGTTCATCGGCCTCACGGTGCTGGCGAGCGAGTTCCACTTCTTCCACAAGATCATCACGTGGCTCAAGGCGCAGCTGCACCGCTTCTGGGACTGGGCCAAGCGGCACGGGCCGAAGCGTCTGCGCGATGCTGCGGACCGGGGCAAGGCCGACGTCGATGCTGCGCACACCGGTGCGGCGCGGACCGTCGGGGTGCGTGCGCGCGCTCGCGGGACGAACTCGGCGCGACCGGGCCACTAGCGCCGCGGACGGGCGCTGGTGCTGTCGGCACTGTGCGGTGCTGTTCACCGCGTGCGCGGTTGATGGCTCCGTGTGGCGCTGCAGGCCCGCACCGAGCGATCAACCTCGCACCGAATGGGCATCGCCGCACCGTGCGAGCGCGTCGCACCAGGCGGACGGTTCGCTACTCGGCTGCGACCCGGATCGAGCCGGTCGCGGTGCGCTCGATGACCTCGGCTGCGCGCTCCTCGACCTCGGCGGCGTCCTTCGACGACAGCTGCAGCACGAGGGCGACGACCGCGGCGAGCACGATGAAGCCGCCGTACCCGGCGATGACCGGGACGAGACCGACCGAGGGCTCGAGCAGGCCTCCGATGACCGAGGGCACCCCGAACGCCAGGTAGCTGACGACGTAGATCGTGGAGAGCAGCCCGGCGCGGTGGGTCGGGGCAGCGGTGGCGAGCAGCATCCGCAGCGGCGCCTGGAACCCGGCGCCGAAGCCCACACCGGCGATCGCGCTGCCGACGACCATGCCCGGCAGGGAGTGCGCGAACACGAACGACACGGTGACGATCGGGCCGAGCACGAGGGCCACGAGTCCGAGCAGGACCGCGCGACGGGTGTCCATCCGCTGGATCGCCAGGCCGGTCAGGGCACCGACGCCGGTGACCACGGCGATGAGTGCACCGGCGGCGAAGTGGTTCGTGATGCCGAACACCGTGCCGAGCGCCGAGGGCACGAGCGACAGGAACATGCCGCCGAGCGCCCAGCTTGCGACGAGCGACCCGGCGACACCGCGGAACAGCCGGCGCGAGGACCGCGGCACGCTGATCGTCGGGCACAGGGACCGGAGTGCGCCGGGGCGACGCTGCACCTGCTCGGGGACGACGAACAGCGCGAGCACCAGGAGCACGAGGAGTACGCCGAACAGCAGGTAGACGAGCTGCTCCGGCGCCGGACCCCACTGCACCAGCGCGCCGCTCGACATCGCGCCGGTGGCCAGGGCGATCGGCGGGATGACGCCGTTCAGCACGCCGGCCATGGTCGGGTGGCGTTCGAGGGAGTTGTCGATGAGGGCCGCACCGAGGGCCCCGATGAGCAGCCCGACCGAGACACCCTGCACGATCCGGTCGACGATGAGCGCGACGACCCCGTCCGCCATCGCGAACAAGCCGAGCGACAGTGCGACACCCAGGCCGCCGACGACCAGGACAGGCTTGCGGCCGACGTGGTCGGACAGGCGACCCGCGACGAGCAGGCTCGCGAGCAGGCCGGCGACGTAGATGGCGAAGACCCCGGTGAGCATGAGCGGGGTGAGGTGCCACTCGGCTGCGTAGACCGGGTAGATCGGCGACGGCACGGCCGACGACGCGACCGAGACCAGGAGCATCGCCGCCAGGATCCAGAACCCGGCGACCGAACGAGCTGACTGGTGCATGCGCACCCCTTTCCATCTCCGTGCAGTACGACTGCATTCGTACCGCACTCGAACAGTACGACGCAAGTCGTACAGCAAGCCGAACGGTGGTAGCGTCCCGTCCATGCCCGCGCACGTCGATGCTCCTGAACGGCTGCCGCAGCCGTCCGTGGCCGAGATGGACCTCCCGGTCGTGATGGACGCCCTGAGCGACCCGATCCGGCTCGCGATCCTGCACCGCTACCTGGTCGACGCGGCCGGGGGCGAGCGCAGCTGCGGCTGGGTCGGCATCGACCGGCCGAAGTCCACGCTGACCCACCACTTCCGGGTCCTGCGCGAGGCCGGTCTGCTCGAGCAGCACCTGGAGGGCCTGACCCGCGTCAGCCGCGTCCGCGTCGAGGACGTGCAGCAGCGGTTCCCCGGGCTCCTGGACCTGGTGCTCGACTGGCAGGTCCCCGCGGCCCTGCTGCGCGAGGGGATCGCCTCGTGAGCGACGGTGCGACCGCCGGCGTGGACACTGTGCACACGCTGCCGTCGATCGTCGCGGACCCCGCCGTCACCACGGCGCTCGCCGCGGACCTGACGGCGGCCGGCTTCACCGTCGACCGGCTCGACTCCCTGTGGGGTGCCGAGGCCGCCGCATCGCTGCACCGCGGTTCGCGGGTCGCCGCGCTCCGTGCGCTCGCCGCCCGCGAGGCCACGCCGCTCGGCACCCTGGCGACGCTGTTCGTGCTCGGCCTGCCGGTGACGCGGTCCGAGGCCGGTGTGGCGTTCCCGACCGCCGGGCTCGACGCCGTCATCGCCGCGGGCCTGCTGCGCAGCGACGGCGACGGCGACGGTGAAGGCGACGGCAACGGCGACAGCGCCGACGCGCTCGTCCACCCCACCGTCGACCTGCGCCCCTACGCCTTCGTCGACGACCTCGGCGCCGGCAGCTGGTGGATCGTCTCCGACCTCGGCGAGCTCGCCCTCGGGCACGCGATCAGCGAGGAACACGTCCTCGGCATCGGCGGCGCCACCACGACGCTGAGCGGCCTGCAGGTGCCCGTGCCGGTCGAGCGGGTGCTCGACCTCGGCACCGGGTGCGGCATCCAGGCCATGCACGCGCGGCGCTTCGCCGACCACGTGGTCGCCACCGACATCTCACGCCGTGCCCTCGACATCGCCCGGTTCAACGCCCAGCTGAACGGTATCGACGGCATCGACTTCCGGTTCGGCTCACTGTTCGAGCCGGTCGCGGGGGAGCGCTTCGACCGGATCGTCTCGAACCCGCCGTTCGTCATCACGCCCCGTCGCGAGGGTGTCCCGTCCTACGAGTACCGCGACGGTGGCATGGTCGGCGACGCCCTGGTCGAGACGGTGCTCCGCGGCCTGTCCGACCACCTGGATCCCGGCGGGACCGCCCAGCTCCTCGGCAACTGGGAGTACCACTGGGGCGTCGACGGCCTGGACCGCGTGCGCGCCTGGTTCGCCGACACGGACCTCGACGTGTGGGTGATCGAGCGCGAGCGGCAGGACCCGACCTCCTACGCGGAGACCTGGATCCGCGACGGCGGGACGAAGCCCGGCACGGCCGAGTTCGACACCCTGATGGGTGCCTGGCTCGACGACTTCGCGGACCGTCGCGTCACCGGCGTCGGCTTCGGCTACGTCGTGGTGCGTCGGCCCCTGCCTGGAGGCACGTCCGGCCTCCGCCGGTTCGAGCGGGTCCCCGAGACGCTCGGCTCCAACCCCGCGGGCCTCGGCGCGACGGTCGCCCGCGTCCTCGACGCGGCCGCCTGGCTCGCCGCGCACGACGACGCTGCGCTCGCCGCCGCCCACCTGTCGGTGGCCGGTGACGTCACCGAGGAGCGGTACTACTGGCCGGGCAACGACGACCCCACCGTGATGACCCTGGTGCAGGGCGGTGGACTCGGGCGCCGGGTGGACGCGGACACCGCGCTCGCGGCGTTCGTGGGTGCGTGCGACGGCGACCTGTCCGTCGCCGCGATCATCGGCGCGCTCGCGCAGATCACCGGCGTGGACGAGCAGGCGCTCGCCGCCGACCTGCTGCCGGCGGCGCGCGACCTGGTGCTCGACGGGCTGCTCGTCCCCGCCGCCTGACGATCAGGCGCGGTGGTCGCGCCAGCTGTGCTCGGGCGTGTAGCCGAGGAGTTCGCGGGCCTTCTCCGACGACAGCAGCGAGCTGACGCCGTCGATGTCCGCACGGCGCTCGATGTCCGGCACGAAGCGCTCGACGAGCTCGATGGTCGGGGTGTCCATCACCGTGTCGGGGCTGGCGATGACGAACGCCTCGAACCCGGTGAGGTCGGCCTCGAGTGCCCGGCGGACGGCCTGGGCCCCGTCGCGGGAGTCGATGTACGACCACAGGTTGAACGTCTTCGCCTCGGGGGTGGCGTCCCACGGGAACGCCGGGTAGTCGGTCTCGTCCATCACGTTCGAGAAGCGCAGGCCGATCATCTTCAGTTCCGGGTCCCAGCGGGTGAAGTGGCGGGCCATCTCCTCCTCGACCGCCTTGCCGAGCGAGTACGACGACTGCGGGCGGACGGCGAACTCCTCGTCGACCGGCAGGTAGGGCGGGTGGTGCTCGCCCATCGGGATGCCGAGCAAGGTCTCGCTCGATGCCCACACGACGTTCTTGATCTTCGCGGCACGGGCGGCGTGGAAGACGTTGATCGACGAGGTCACGTTGTTCGTGATGAGGGCCACATCGGGCACCTGCCCTGGGGCCGGCACCGCCGCGAGGTGCACGACGGCGTCGACGTGGTCGTACCGGTCGTCGATGCCGAGCAGGGCGTTCAGGACCTGGCCGTGGTCGGTCAGGTCGATCCGCACGAACGGGACACGCTCGGGCTTGTCGGGGGAGGGGACGCGGTCGAGCAGGACCACGTCGTACCCGTGCGCATCGAGGTCGCGCACCACCGCTCGTCCGAGCTTGCCGCTGCCACCGGTCACCACTACACGCGTCATCGCGTCACTCCACATCGTCGTCGGAACACACCCTGGCGGGCATCGACCATCCTGCCCCGCCGCACCTGACGCGACCAGGCCCTGTCCGTACCCCGGAGCTGGCGGCTGGTCCCGTTTTACATATCGACGCCCATACGCCAGTGTTCGACCATGGAACGATCGCAGACCTCATGAGCAATGAAATGAGCGAGATAGCGAACCTCGTCGACGGGGGAAGGATCGGTGATGCCGTCCGAGCCGCCCGAGGGCTCACCCCTCAGCGGGTCCGTGAACTCCTCTTTGCTTCTGGTGGGTTCATGCAGGACTCTGGCCCGTACGACGAGTTTTTCCGCCGCTGGTACGCCACGATCGAGAGCCCGTACCTGCGGGCCGAAGCAGCCGATTGGTTCTGCCAGGCGTACCTGACCGAACTGGCCGACGTTCCTGGTGCGGAGCACTACGGAGCGGCCTTGTCGACGGATTCGAAGCGAGCGGTGCGTGACCACCTCGCGCGGGAGATGCGGGGCCGGAACATCTCAGATTGGTCGATGTCTCCGGAGGAACCCCTCTCGAAGACGCAGGTCCGCGCGTGGAGCACCGCGGCGGACGAACTCGCTGCCGTGCGCTTGCCCTGACCACTTCGCCGGCGGGAGGCTCGGTGCGGACGTGCGGTGCGCCTCCCGTCAAGCGGTGGGGGCGACCTGGGCGATCGCGAGGCGGGCGACGAGCTCGACGTGCTCGGCCATGTCGCGGGTGGGGTCGAAGAGCCACTGGATCTGCATGCCGTCGGACACCGCGAGCAGCACGCTGGTGAGTTCGTCGGGGTCGATGTCGGTACGCAGCCGACCGTCCTGCTGCATGGTGCGGAAGTCGGCGGACAGCACGCGGCGGCTGCGTTCGTAGCGCTCGCGGAAGTACTCGTGCGCCGGGTGCTCGGCGTCGGTGGCAGCGGCGGCGGACAGGTTGACGAACATCTGCACCAGGCCCGGGACCTCGGCGTTGTGCCGCACGATCGCCGCGAGCAGGGCTGCCGGGTCCGCGGCCTGCCAGTCGTGCGCGAGGTCGAGTTCGTCGCGGCGGCGGAGGATCTCGACCCAGAGCTCGTCCTTGGAGTCGAAGTAGTGCAGCAGGCCGGCCTGGGTCAGCTCCACGGCGTCGGCGATGTCCTTGATGCTCGTCCGCCGGAAGCCCTGCGACGCCACGAGGTCCAGCGCGACCGTGAGGATCTCCTCGCGCTTCGCGATGCCCTTTGCGTACGAACCCCGTCGTGCCATGGCCAGACTGTACCGCCCGCTGGAGACCCGAGAAAACCAAGCAACGGTTGGTTTTGGGTGGTACGGTGCAGGAGCTGCCAGCGCGGGCGGCGAACCCGGTGGATGGTGGGTGTGGGCGACGAGGCCCCGGCCGTCCAGGCGGCGCCCCGCGGCCCTGAACGAGAGGACCGACCACCGTGACCACCGTGAACGACGCGAGCACCGCCTCCAGTCCGTCGACGCCGCTGACCGAGCGCATCGATGCGCTCCTCGGCCAGCTGACCACCGACGAGAAGGTGCAGCTGCTCACCGGACGTGACTTCTGGACCACTTGGCCCATCGAGAAGATCGGGCTGCGCCGGATCCTGATGTCCGACGGACCGTCGGGTGTGCGCGGCGAGGTGTGGGACGAGCGTGACCCGTCCCTGAACCTGCCGTCGGCGACCGCGCTGAGTGCGTCGTGGGACCGCGCGATCGCGAAGCGCTACGGCGCCGCCGCCGCGGTGGAGGCCCGCCGCAAAGGCGTCGACGTCGTGCTCGGCCCGACCATCAACCTGCACCGGTCTCCGCTCGGCGGCCGGCACTTCGAGGCGTTCAGCGAGGACCCGATGCTCACCGGCGATCTGGCCGCGTCGTACGTCGACGGCGTGCAGGAGAACGGTGTCGCCGCCACCCCGAAGCACTACATCGCGAACGACTACGAGACCGACCGCTTCACCGCGTCGACCGAGGTGTCGGACCGTGCGCTGCGCGAGCTGTACCTGCTGGCGTTCGAGAAGGCCGTGACCGAGGCGCACGCCTGGGCGATCATGTCGTCGTACAACGCGATCAACGGCGTGACGGCGTCGGAGAACGACCTGCTCGAGACCCCGCTCAACTCGGAGTGGGGCTTCGACGGCATCGTCGTGTCCGACTGGACCGGGGTGCGTTCGGTGGACTCGGCGAAGGCGTCGCAGGACGTCGCGATGCCCGGGCCGAACCCGTGGTGGAGTGAGGGCCCGCTGCTCGCCGCCGTGCAGTCCGGCGAGGTGCCGATGGCGGCGATCGACCGCAAGGTCCGCCGGATCCTGACCCTGGCCGCACGCGTCGGCGCGCTCGAGGGCTTCGAGCCCGTCGCCGCGTCGCCCGTGCACGTCGAGGACGGCATCGCGTTCGTGCGCGAGGCAGAGGCCGAGGGCACGGTCCTGGTCCGCAACACCGGTGTCCTGCCGCTCGACGCCCCCGCCGTGTCGCGCATCGCGGTGATCGGGCACAACGCTGACCAGGCCCGCACGCAGGGCGGTGGCTCGGCCACGGTCGTGCCGTCGCAGGTCGTGTCGCCGCTGGACGGCATCCGTTCGGCGTTCCCCGGCGCGAGCGTGGACTACGCGATCGGCGCCGTCGTGCAGGAGGGCATCGCGGAGTTCCCGCTGTCCACCATCACGAACCCCGGCACCGGGGAGCCCGGAGCCCGGGTCGCCTTCGTCAAGGACGGCGAGGAGCTGTTCGTCGAGGACCGCCGCGCGACGGCACTGTTCTGGTTCGGCGGCGACGCCCCGACGCGTGAAGCCGACCGGCTCGACATCACCACCACGTACACGGCCGAGTCGACCGGGACCGTGCGGTTCGGCATCGGCGCGGCCGGACGGTCACGCATGTGGATCGACGGCGAGCTGCTGCTCGACGAGGACGTGCCGTTCGAGGGCGACCAGCTCGGTGCCGCGTTCCTCAACCCGCCGGCGCGCTCGGTGCCGGTCGAGGTGACGGCGGGACAGCAGGTCGCGATCCGCATCGAGTACGACATCGTGCAGGACGAGACGCTCGGCGGGGTGCTGGCGTACCAGTTCGGCACCGAGCCGTCGGACGACGACCCCGCCGTGCTGATCGAGGCCGCGGTGGACGCCGCTCGTGGTGCGGACGTCGCCGTCGTCGTGGTCGGGACGAACTCCAAGGTCGAGTCCGAGGGCTACGACCGATCCTCGCTGGCACTCCCCGGTCACCAGGACGACCTGGTGCGCGCGGTCGCCGCGGCGAACCCGAACACGGTCGTCGTCGTGAACGCCGGGTCGCCGGTCGAGATGCCGTGGCGGAACGACGTCGCCGCGGTGCTGCTGACCTGGTTCGGCGGGCAGGAGTACGGCAACGCCCTGGCCGATGTACTGACCGGGGCGCAGGAGCCCGGCGGCCGCCTGCCCACCACGTGGCCGGTCGCGATGGCCGACGTCCCAGTGCTCGACGTCACCCCGGTGGACGGGAAGGTCGCCTACGACGAGGGCGTCCACGTCGGTTACCGGGCCTGGCTCCGCGCCGGCACCGAGCCGGCGTACCCGTTCGGGCACGGCCTGGGCTACACCACGTGGTCGATCGAGGGCGTCTCCGCGACCCCGACCGTGCGCGAGGGCGACGCCGTCATCGTCACGGCGACCGTCGCGAACACGGGTGACCGCGCCGGCAAGCACGTCGTGCAGGTCTACGCGTCCCGTACGGAGTCGGCGGTGGACCGCCCGGTGCGCTGGCTGGTCGGGTTCGCCCCGGTCCGGCTCGCGGCAGGCGCCTCGACGGAGGTCTCGATCGAGGTCCCGGCGCGTGCCTTCGCCCACTGGGACGGCTCGTGGCAGTACGAGTCGGGGACCTTCACGCTGCACGTCGGCGCCTCGGTCGTCGACGACGCCGGAACCACGTCCCTCGAACTGGAGTGACGAAGTCGTCCGGTTTCCGCGCAGCTCGCAACTCCATTCAGTAGCATCTATGTGCGCGAGTCGGCTGGTTACCGTCCGCGCACGCACCGACTACGGGGTCGCTGGGTGAGCGACTCGGTCTCCTGATCCGGCCGTTGTTGCCCTGGCCTCCCCGGTGCGTCCCAGAATGCGTCCCCGCGTCCGCGCGGGGACGCATTCGTCGTTCCGGCCCCGATGCGCAGGCGAACCGGCGCGGGCACCAGGTTCCGGACACAACACCACGGGATCGCGCGGTGCTGTGTCCGGAACCTGGTTCCGTGGCTCGTTCCGGCCCCGATGCGCACCGGTGAACCGGTTGCCGCACTTCGTCCCGGTTCGGAAAAACGAGTGACACTTGGTCAACTTCATTCGTCCCAGGTGCGCAGATCGGTGTGACAAACCGCTCGGTAGGTGGAACGATGGGTGCACCATCTCGTGCGGATCAGGGACGAGATGGTCATCCGGCCGGGCTCTCGGGCCTCACCAACTCGATCAGAGCCCTGCCGGATGCCCTTGACTCTCGGTGGTGGTGCGGCGGCGGGACCGCAGATGGTCGGGCCCGCGGCGCTGGCCCGCGGCACTGGCCCGCGGCACCGGTTCTCAGGCCCGCAGCGCCGGGGCGATCTCCTCGGCCACGATGCGCAGGATCCGCTCGTGCGCCGCACGGTCGCCGTTCGCCGGCAGGGTGATGACCAGTTCGTCGGTGGCGGCGACCGCCGGGTCGGCGAGCAGGGCGTCGACGATGGCCGCCGGTTCGCCGGACACGACCTTGCTGAACCGGAATGGCGGGGTGCCCGAGAGCGGTCGACCCTCGTCGTCCATCCCGGAGGCGTACCCGGTCAGGAACTCCTCGTGCACCTCGCGGTCGTGGTCGTCGAGGAGCGGCACCACGATCCGGCCCACGGCGACCTTGGACTCGCGCTGCGGGTGCAGCTCGGCGAACCGCTCGCGGTAGGCGGCGATCTGGTCGGCCTGCGCCTGGGCGAACGGGGCGCCGGTGTCCTCGGTGTTCAGGGTCGAGCAGTGCAGCAGGAGGCCCTTCTCGGCCGTGCGGACCGCCGTGCCCATGCTGCCGCCGCCCCACCACACGCGGTCGCGCAGGCCCGGGCTGAGCGGCTGCAAGGTCAGGTCGGCCCCGGCGGGGATGCTCTCGTAGCCCTTGCCGGCGCTGCCGAGGGGCTCGCCCTGCAGGACCTCGAGCAGCCGTGCGGCGCGGGCCTCGGCCTCGTCGCGGAAGCTGCGGTCGACCGCGCCGAACACCGGGTCGAGGATCGGGCCGTACCCGGCGATGCCCGTGCTGATGCCGAGCTGCACCCGGCCACCGCTGAGCAGGTCGACGGTGCTGGCGTCCTCGGCCAGGCGCACCGGGTCCTCGTAGCGCATGCCGAGCACGGCGGTGCCGAACGCGATGGTGCTGGTGCGCTGCGCGGCGGCCGCGAAGAAGGTCATCGGGCTCGTCAGGTACGGCTCGAAGTGCCGTCCGCGCACCCAGCCCGTGCCGTAGCCGAGCGACTCAGCGGTCTCGAACAGGCGCAGGCCGTCCTCCAGGGCGCCGGCGGCGCCGTCGGTGCCGCCGTGGTTCGGGACGAAGGAGAGGAAGCCGAGTTCGCGCATGTCGCGAGTCTATGCGCACGTATCGAAGTGCGCCTGAGTCGGTGACGGGGCGGACGGGAGGCCCGTGGCGGGCTGGCACCGCGCCTCCAGTCCGTCATGGCCGCACCTGGGAGGATGGGCGCATGACCGACGTCACCGCCCTGCCCCCGCTCGTTGCCGCGATCCCGGCGGCGGTGGACGGCGTCGTCGACCCCGACGAGGTCTACGAGGCCTTCGCGGCCTGGGCCGCGGAGGGCGGCCGACCGCTGTACCCGGCGCAGGACGAAGCCGTCATCGAGCTCGTCTCCGGCGCGAACGTCGTGCTGAGCACGCCGACCGGCACCGGGAAGTCGCTCGTCGCGGCCGGCGCGCACTTCGCCGCGCTCGCCGAGGGAAAGCGGAGCTACTACACGGCACCGATCAAGGCGCTGGTGTCCGAGAAGTTCTTCCAGCTCGTCGAGCTGTTCGGTGCGCAGAACGTCGGCATGGTGACCGGCGACTCGAGCGTCAACGCGGACGCCCCGATCGTCTGCTGCACCGCCGAGATCCTGGCGAACCTGGCGCTGCGACAGGGGCCGGACGCCGACGTGGACGTCGTCGTGATGGACGAGTTCCACTTCTACGGCGACCCCGACCGGGGCTGGGCATGGCAGGTGCCGCTGCTCGTGCTCGAGCGGGCGCAGTTCCTGCTCATGTCGGCGACCCTCGGCGACGTCACCACCATCGCCGACGACCTGTCCCGCCGGACCGGCCGTCCCACCGCACGCGTGACCGGTGTCTCGCGACCCGTGCCGCTCGAGTACCAGTACGTGATGACGCCCGTGCAGGAGACGGTCGAGCGGCTCCTCGAGGAGGGCAAGGCGCCGATCTACATCGTGCACTTCGCCCAGGCCGCCGCACTCGAGCGGGCACAGTCGCTGATGTCGGCGAAGGTCGCCTCGCGGGAACGCCGTGACCAGATCGCCGACGCCATCGCCGGCTTCCGCTTCAGCGCCGGGTTCGGACAGACCCTGTCGCGCCTGATCCGGGCCGGCATCGGCGTGCACCACGCCGGCATGCTCCCGAAGTACCGACGACTCGTCGAGCAGCTCGCCCAGCGCGGCCTGCTGCCCGTCATCTGCGGCACCGACACCCTGGGCGTCGGGATCAACGTGCCGATCCGGTCGGTGCTGTTCACCGGGCTGACGAAGTTCGACGGCACGAAGATGCGCCAGCTGTCCGCGCGGGAGTTCCACCAGATCGCCGGCCGTGCCGGACGTGCCGGGTACGACACCGAGGGCGACGTCGTCGCCGAGGCACCCGAGCACGACATCGAGAACGCCCGCGCCGTCGCCAAGGCCGGCGACGACCCGAAGAAGAAGAACAAGATCAAGCGGAAGAAGGCGCCCGAGGGCTTCGTGTCCTGGGGCCAGGCGTCGTTCGAGCGGCTGATCGCGGCCGAGCCGGAGCCGATGGTCTCGCGCATGCGGATCACGCACGCGATGGTGCTGTCCGTCGTCGCCCGCGGCGGGGACGCCTTCGCGGAGGTCCGGTCGCTGGTCTACGACAACCACGAACCGCGCTCGCGGCAGCTCGCGATGGCCCGGCGGGCACTCGTCATCGCCCGGACCCTCATCAACGCGCGGGTGATCGAGAAGGTCGACGGCGCCTACCGCCTGACCGTCGACATCGCGCCGAACTTCGCGCTCAACCAGCCGCTGTCACCGTTCGCGCTCGCCGCGTTCGAGTTGCTCGACCCTTCTTCTCCCACGTACGCGCTGGACATGGTGTCGGTCGTCGAGGCCACGCTCGACGACCCGCGGGCGATCCTGTCGCAGCAGCAGTTCAAGGAGCGTGGCGAGGCCGTCGCCCGCATGAAGCAGGAGGGGATCGAGTACGAGGAGCGGATGGAGCTGCTCGAGGAGATCACCTGGCCTCGCCCGCTGTCCGAGCTGTTGGAGGCAGCGTACGAGGCCTACGCCGCCGAACAGCCCTGGGTGCTCGACTTCCAGCTGTCCCCGAAGGCCGTCGTCCGCGACATGTACGAACGCGCGATGACCTTCGGCGACTTCGTGCGCTTCTACCAGCTCACCCGCTCCGAGGGGCTCGTGCTCCGCTACCTGTCCGACGCGTACCGGACCATGCGACAGACCATCACCGAGGAACAGCGGACCCAGGAGCTCGACGACCTGATCGAGTGGCTGGGCGAGGTCGTGCGTCAGACCGACTCCTCGCTCGTCGACGAGTGGGAGGCGCTGCTCAACGGCGACGTCCTGCTGGCGTCCGAGGAGCACGAGGAGATCGCGCCGCCGCAGCCCGCACGGCTCACCGGCAACCCGCGGGCGTTCCGGGTGCTCGTGCGCAACGCCCTGTTCCAGCGGGTGCTGCTCGCCGCGGCCGACGACATCGACGGGCTCGGGGAACTCGACGCGACCGCGGGGTTCGACCGGGCCGCGTGGGACAACGTCCTGGAGGAGTACTACGAGGAGCACGACACCATCGGCACCGATGCCGACGCGCGCTCGATGCAGTACCTGGTGCTCGACGAGAGCGGCGCCACCGCATCACCCCGGGTCTGGAAGGCGCGGCAGATCTTCGCCGACCCCGAGGGCGACAAGGACTTCGGGTTCTCGGCGACGATCGACCTGGACGCCTCGGACGAGGTCGGCGAGGCCGTCGTGCGGGTCACCGAGATCGGGCGGTTCGACGGGTGGGCCGAGGTGGACGTCGACTGATCGGCGCCGGGGTTGTCGGACGTGTACCGTCTCCGGCACCACCCCCACCCGAGAGGACTGCGTCATGCGCATCGGATCCAGCATCGCCCTGATCGTCATCGGCGCGATCGTCGCCTTCGCGCTGAACATCCAGCTCGCCGGTATCGACCTCCGCCTGATCGGCTACATCCTGATGGCAGCCGGTGTCGTGCTGCTCATCATCAGCCTCGCCGTGGCCTTCGGCGGCCGCCGCACCACGACCACCACGCGCTCGGGCGTCGACCCGGCGTCGGGGGAGCAGATCACCCGCCAGGACCGGCGCGACGGGACCTACTGACCCGCGGGAAGGGTCAGAAGAGGGTTGCGGGCGGAGTCGCGTCGGGCAGCGCGGACGGCTCGGGGACCTCGGCGCCGGGCCAACCCGGACCGTGCGGCACGTCGGTGCCGTTCTGGAACGCGGTGGCGGCGCCGCGGGCACGCACGTCGGCGGCCTCGTTCATCTCGTGACCGACGTGGCCGCGGACCCACTCGAACGTGACCTTGCGGCCCTGCAGTTCCGCGTCGAGTTCCTTGATGATCTCGACGTTGAGGACCGGCTTGCCGTCGGCCTTCCGCCAGCCCTTGCGCTTCCAGCCGGCGAGCCACTCGGTGCAGGCCTTGATGGCGTACTGGCTGTCGCACAGGATGTGCAGCGGCTCGCCGGTGTCCTTCGTGGCGCGGAGCAGCTGCAGGACGGCGGTGAGCTCGCCGATGTTGTTCGTCGCGCGTGGCCAGCCGCCGGCCGCCCACCGGTCGTCGTCGACGTACCAGGCCCAGCCGGCGGGGCCGGGGTTGCCGAGGGCTGAGCCGTCTGCGGCGGCGACGATCGTCACGATGGGACCTCCTGGTGGTGCCGAGTGCTGGTCAACCGTAACGGACCGACCCGGCCCCTCGTCTCAACGCCGAGCGGGGTCGATGTTGAGCGTGCTGCCCTCGAGCAGCCAGTCGTCGTCGCGTTGCTCCATGAAGGGGTTCATCCACTGCACCTGCGCCGGCGTGATGCCGAACCGCTCCGCGACGGTCGAGAGCTCGTCACCGTGGGCGACCAGGTAGTTCGCCGGTCGGCCGTCGACGTCGGTGACGATGCCGTAGGCGCCCGGTCGGTCCTTGCCGACGGTGACCCGGAGATCGGGGTAGGGGTTCGGGATCTTCCACGCGAGGTCAGCGGCGGCGAGCACCGACCCCGCCCACGGGCGCTTGGACGAGTCCTCGTCGGCCACCGTCGCCGGGACGAGGACGACACTCCGCAGGTAGTCAGGGCGAGGACCCGCCTGACCCATCGTGAACGAGGTCGGAGGAGCAACCGCGGCGTCCCACTCGACCGTCTCGCGCACCTCGCCGTCCGCACCGTCGAGCGGCTTCGCATGCCGGTGCCGGAACTCCAGACGCATCGGCTGCGGATTGGTCGTCCGGTACCCGGAGAGCTGGGCGTCGAAGGTACCGCGGTCGTTCGCGACGACCCGGACGTGGATGCTGGTCTCACCGCTCGGCGAGAGCACGTCGGTCTCCGCCGCCACGGTGCCGGTGGGCAGCGCCTGCTCGGGCTCGGCCTCGACCGGATCGGTGTCGCGCGTCGGGTCCGGCTCGGGTTCCGCCGTGCGCTCGGCCGCCTGTCGCGTCGGCGTCGGGATCGCGTCGTCGCCGCCGAACGCCGTGCACCCGGCGAGCAGCAGCCCCACCAGTGCCGGGCCGATCACCGCGGTCGTCGCGGTCCGTGTTCGTCCCATCGTTCCCCCTCGTCGGCAGCGTAGCGGGGGCCAGGGATGTCATCGAGTGCGGGGAGCGGACCGAGCCAGACTCGTTACACGGGGCCGAGGACTACCGTCCGCTGCAGGAGGAAACACCATGAGCGACAGCATCCCGAACGCCCCCGGCCCCGAACCGTCCGACGACCGCGCACGCAACGACGCGCTCCGCGACGCCGCGCACAGCGACGACGTCGACGGGGTCAGCGGACGCGAGCAGCGAGCAGCGGACACGTCGTACAGCCCGTCGAGCGAGCGCGAGATGGACGCGTCCCAGACGAAGCAACGCGACGACGCCGACCTGCGTGCGGACGGCATCGACCCGTCCAAGGTCATCGCGGCTCCCGGGACGGGCGGCGCGGACGATGCCGGCGACGTCGAGCCCGAACCGGGTGACCTGCACCTGCCGTGGCAGTCCGAGGAGGACCGCCGGGGCTAGCTCGACACCCGGTCGAGTTCGCGCACGAGAGCCGCGCCATCGGTGACGTCCCAGAACGCCATCGGCTGGGGCCCGAAGAAGCCGTCGAGACCGGTGTTCGCGTAGACCTTCGCGTTCGTTCCCCAACCGAAGAGCATCGATCCCGGTCCGCCTCCCGTCGCGTCCCACTCGACGTTGCAGTGCCGTCGGTCGCCGGTCCAGCTCACAGTGCGGTCGGTGCGGCCGATCGGGACCTCCCGCGTGCCGCGAGGGGTGATCACGAGGGCCCGGCGATCGGTCACGGCGTAGACGGTCGTCCGCTTGCGGTTCCGCTTCACGAGGAAGCGTCCGACGAGCAGGTGCAGGCCCATCAACGTCAACAGCGACCCGACGATCAAGAAGAAGGGCGGCGCTCCGCTGGTCACGGCCGAGACGGTCCAGAACGCCACGAATCCGCACCAGAGCAGCGAGAACGGGATGAGGAAGCCGTCGCGGCCCGAGAGGAGCCTGGCCGGATCGCTCGTGCCGGCCCAGTACAGGTGCTCATCGGGGCGCAGGTGTTCACGGGCGGTCTGTTGAGGATCGATCACCCCTCGACAGTACGGCCCGTCACTCGCTGTGGCTGAACAGTGCGTACCCTGCCCGGCTACGACACCGAGTCCGGGTGGGAGCCCGTCCGCTGCCCGGACTCGAGCGTCGCGATCGCCGCGAGCTCGTCGTCGGTCAGCTCGAAGCCGTCGACGTCGAGGTTCGATCGGATCCGCGACGGCGTGACCGACTTCGGCAGCACCACCACGCCCTGCTGCACGTTCCACCGCACGAGCACCTGCGCCACGCTCACGCCGTGCGCTTCCGCGATGCCGGTCAGCACCGGCTCGTCGATCAGGCGCCCGCGGCCGAGCGGCGACCACGCCCCGGTCGCGATGTCGTGCTGCTCGTGGAACGCGATGAGTTCGCGCTGCGGCAGCCACGGGTGCCGTTCGACCTGGTTCAGTGCCGGCACCTCGCCGGTCTCGTCGATGAGCCGCTGCAGGTGCGGCACCTGGAAGTTCGAGACACCGATGCTCCGCGCCCGCCCTGACTCACGCAGTTCCACCAGAGCGCGCCAGGTCTCGACGTAGCGGTCGTTCGCGGCGGCCGGCCAGTGGATCAGGTAGAGGTCGACGGCGTCGAGCCCCAGCCGCTCGAGGCTGCCGTCGAATGCCCGCAGGGTCGCGTCGCGCCCCTGGTGGTCGTTCCACACCTTGGTCGTCACGAAGACGTCGTCACGGTCCAGCCCGGAGGCCCGGATCGCCCTGCCGACGCCGGTCTCGTTGCCGTACATCTCGGCGGTGTCGACGTGCCGGTAGCCGGCGTCGAGCGCGAGGCCGACCGCCGTCTCTGCTTCGGCATCGTAGACCTTGTAGACGCCGAAGCCGATCGCGGGGATCGAGCGGCCGTCGCGCAGGGGAACTGAGGTGACCATGCACCCATCCTGCCGGTGCCTGGCGGGCGCGTGCCGGGCCGCCAGGCCATCTGTGGAGAACGCGACCCGGACGCCGGGCGCACGTTCCTTCCCATACCGGCCGCGATGGCGAGTGGAAACGGGCGTACCTGGTCAGAACTTCCGACCAGGTATGCCCGATTCGACCAGGTACGCCCGAAACCGCCCGCTCAAGTCGGCAGGTGCACCGGCTCGGTGTCGGGGAGGGGGCTGGCGTCACGGCCGCGCAGGTCGGGCAGCCAGCTGCGCATCGCCAGGGGGAGCAGCACGCCCAGGCCGGCCATCACGGCGCCGACGGTGAAGCCGCCGACGGGGCCGCTGCCGTCGATCAGGAAGCCGGCGATCGCCGAACCGCCGGCGGCACCGATCAGCTGGCCGGTGCCCATCCAGCCGTAGGCCTCGGCGGTGTCGGAGAACTTGACGGTGGCGGAGACCGAACCGAACATCACCGCGAGGGCCGGCGCGATGCCCACACCCGCGATGACCAGGGCCAGGCAGAGCCACCAGAAGCCCGTGCCGCCGAGGGCCAGGGTGAGGCCGACGAAGACGACGGCCATGCGCGTCCACAGGGTGTTGCGGGAGATCGGGCGGTGGCCGAACGCCAGGCCGCCGGCGAGCGAACCGACCGCGAACACCGCGAGGACGATGCCGGCGTTCGGGCTGCCCTCGCCGAAGACGCTGGTGACGCTCGCCTCGACCGCGGCGCATGCCCCGATCAGGAGCAGACCGGTCAGGGTGGCGACGACGACGGCGGGGCGCTTCAGCACGACACCGAAGGCGCGCTTGGAACGGGGGATGCGGACGCGGCCGAGCTCGGGGGAGGCGATGAACCACGCGCCGCCGACGACCAGGAAGACCATCGCGACGACGATCGCCTCGACCGTGCCGACCTGGGTGGCGACGAAGGTGGTGATGACCGGGCCGGCGACCCAGATGAGCTCCTGCGCGCTGGCGTCGAGGGAGAAGAGGGGTGTGAGCTGCGCCGACGTCACCATCTTCGGGTAGATGGTGCGCACCGCCGGCTGCACGGGCGGGACCGCCAGGCCGCCGAGGAACCCGACCACCACGTAGCCCCAGAGCGGCATGACCACGAACGCGATGACCACCATGCTGATCAGCGCGACGATGCTCGTCAGGATGAGGACGGGGCGCATGCCCCAGCTGCCCATCCACCGGCTCGTCAGAGGGCCGGCCAGTGCCTGCCCGATGCTCGTCGTCGCGAGCACCAGACCGGCCGCGCCGTAGGAGTCGAACACGTGCTCGACGTGCAGCAGGTAGGCCAGCGACAGCATGCCGAACGGGAACCGCGCGGTGAGCTGTGCGGCGATGACACGACCCACGCCAGGGGTCTTCAGGAGGGGCCCGTACGTACTCACGAGACGAGTGTACGGACCGGCCGGACGGGGGTGTCCCCCGTCCTGGGGAGGGGCGGTTCGCGACACGCCGAGGCGTTGATTCCACATCTGTGGATCGGGACTGTCCACCGGTGTGGGGAAGTGTCGGTGGTCGGCCGCAGACTGGCGGAAACTCGGGCCTCCCGGGAATCCACAGACTGTGGAGGACGTTGTGGAGAACTACATGGCTGTAACACTTCCTCTAGTGGTCGGTGCTGCGGCTAGCCACTAGATGTAGTGTGGAGGCATCGCAGCGGCCCCTCCCGGACACGACTGCGGACAGACATCAGCACCACCTCCACAGCACAGCAGAAACCAGTAGGAACCAGGGGAGAACATGGCCGTCACCGTCTACACCAAGCCGTCCTGCGTCCAGTGCACCGCGACGTACCGGGCCCTCGACAACAAGGGCATCGAGTACGAAGTGCACGACGTCTCCACGGACGAAGCAGCGCTCGAGCACGTCAAGAGCCTGGGCTACATGCAGGCCCCCGTCGTCGTCACGGACGACGACCACTGGTCGGGCTTCCGCCCCGACAAGATCGCGACCCTCAGCGCCGAACTGGCGTAGTCGTTCTGCGGGCCCCGAAGGGGCCCGCAGGCAGGGCATCTCGGGAGGCGCGACTCGCCTCTCCTGGCCCGTCCGGTCCGCCTGTCCGCACCTTTCCACGAGGAGCGCACCATGAGCCGATTGGTCTACTTCTCGAGCGTGTCCGGGTACACCGCGCGCTTCGTCGAGAAGCTCGGCCGCGACGCGGACCGGATCCCGCTCTACCCGAGCGAACCGTTCCTGCACGTCGACGAGCCCTACGTCCTGGTCCTGCCCACCTACGGTGGCGGCAACGGCGAGGGTGCAGTCCCCAAGCAGGTCATCAAGTTCCTCAACGACGCCCACAACCGCTCGCTCATCCGCGGCGTGGTGGTGGGTGGCAACACGAACTTCGGCGAGGCGTACGGCCTCGCAGGGGACGTCATCGCGCAGAAGTGCAACGTCCCCCTTCTCTACAGATTCGAACTCTTCGGGACCCCTGACGACGTGTCGGCGGTCAACTCAGGATTGGATGCATTTTGGACGCAGCAGTTGCAGACGTCGATCTGACGTCGCCGCAGACGGGGATGGACTACCACTCCCTCAACGCGATGCTCAACCTCTACGACGCGGACGGGAACATCCAGTTCGACAAGGATCGTGAGGCCGCCAAGCAGTTCTTCCTGCAGCACGTCAACCAGAACACCGTCTTCTTCCACAACCTGAAGGAGCGGCTCGACTACCTGGTCGAGAACGAGTACTACGAAAAAGCCACGATCGACATGTACTCGCTGGACTTCATCCAGCGACTCAACGACCTGGCGTACTCGAAGAAGTTCCGGTTCCAGACGTTCCTCGGCGCGTTCAAGTACTACACGAGCTACACGCTCAAGACGTTCGACGGCAAGCGGTACCTGGAGCGCTTCGAGGACCGCGTCGTCATGACCGCCCTCGGCCTGGCCCAGGGCAACGAGCAGCTCGCCATCGACCTGGTCGAAGAGATCGTCGCCGGCCGCTTCCAGCCCGCGACCCCCACGTTCCTCAACACGGCGAAGGCACAGCGCGGCGAGCTCGTCTCCTGCTTCCTGCTCCGCATCGAGGACAACATGGAGTCGATCTCGCGCGGCATCAACTCCTCGCTGCAGCTCTCGAAGCGCGGCGGTGGCGTGGCCCTGCTCCTCTCCAACATCCGCGAGGCCGGCGCCCCGATCAAGCAGATCGAGAACCAGTCCTCGGGCATCATCCCCGTGATGAAGCTGCTGGAAGACTCCTTCTCCTACGCGAACCAGCTCGGTGCGCGTCAGGGTGCCGGCGCGGTCTACCTCAGCGCCCACCACCCGGACATCATGAAGTTCCTCGACACCAAGCGCGAGAATGCCGACGAGAAGATCCGCATCAAGACGCTGTCGCTCGGCGTCGTCGTGCCGGACATCACGTTCGAGCTCGCGAAGAACAACGAGGACATGTACCTGTTCTCGCCGTACGACGTCGAGAAGGTCTACGGCGTCCCCTTCGGTGACGTCCCGATCTCCGAGAACTACCGCGCGATGGTCGACGACTCGCGCATCAAGAAGACGAAGATCAAGGCGCGTGACTTCTTCACGACCATCGCCGAGATCCAGTTCGAGTCGGGCTACCCGTACATCGTGTTCGAGGACACGGTGAACAAGGCCAACCCGATCAAGGGTCGGATCAACATGTCCAACCTGTGCTCCGAGATCCTGCAGGTCAACACCCCGACGACCTTCAACGAGGACCTGTCCTACAAGGAGATCGGCAAGGACATCTCCTGCAACCTCGGCTCGCTGAACATCGCGCTGACGATGGACTCGCCCGACTTCGGCAAGACCATCGAGACCGCCATCCGCGGCCTGACCTCGGTCTCGCAGATGTCGCACATCACCTCGGTGCGTTCGGTCGAGGACGGCAACGACAAGTCGCACGCCATCGGCCTCGGCCAGATGAACCTGCACGGCTACCTCGCTCGTGAGCGCGTCTACTACGGCTCTGAAGAGGGCATCGACTTCACGAACATCTACTTCTACACGGTGCTGTTCCACGCCCTTCGTGCGTCGAACAAGATCGCGATCGAGACCGGCGAGACCTTCGACGGCTTCCGCGACTCGAAGTACGCGTCGGGTGAGTTCTTCGACAAGTACACCGACCAGGCGTGGACCCCCGCGACCGCTCGTGTTGCCTCGCTCTTCGACAACGCGAACATCACGATCCCGACGCAGGACGACTGGAAGGCGCTGAAGGCGTCCGTCCAGGAGCACGGCATCTACAACCAGAACCTGCAGGCCGTCCCGCCGACCGGTTCGATCTCGTACATCAACCACTCGACGTCGTCGATCCACCCGATCGCGTCGAAGATCGAGATCCGGAAGGAAGGCAAGCTCGGCCGCGTCTACTACCCGGCGCCGTTCATGACGAACGACAACCTGGACTACTACCAGGACGCGTACGAGATCGGTGCCGAGAAGATCATCGACACGTACGCCGCGGCGACGCAGCACGTGGACCAGGGCCTGTCCCTGACGCTGTTCTTCAAGGACACCGCCACCACGCGTGACATCAACAAGGCGCAGATCTACGCATGGCGCAAGGGCATCAAGACGATCTACTACATCCGTCTCCGCCAGCTCGCGCTGGAGGGCACGGAGGTCGAGGGCTGCGTCAGCTGCATGCTGTAGAGCTGCCGCTCTGCTCCCTGGAGGCGCGGTGCCAACCCGCACCGCGCCTCCAGTCCGTCACTTAGTCACCATCTCTGTAAGGAACACACGTTGGTCGAGAAGCTGAAGCTCATTGATCGGGTCCAGGCCATCAACTGGAACCGCATCCAGGACGACAAGGACGTCGAGGTCTGGAACCGTCTCGTCAACAACTTCTGGCTGCCCGAGAAGGTGCCGCTGTCGAACGACGTGCAGTCGTGGAACACACTGACGCCGGCCGAGCAGACCCTGACCATGCGTGTGTTCACCGGTCTGACGCTGCTCGACACCATCCAGGGCACCGTCGGCGCCGTGTCGCTCATCCCCGACGCGATCACCCCGCACGAGGAAGCCGTCTACACGAACATCGCGTTCATGGAGTCGGTGCACGCCAAGTCCTACTCGTCGATCTTCTCGACCCTCGCGTCGACGCGTGAGATCGACGAGGCCTTCCGCTGGTCCGAGGAGAACCCGAACCTGCAGAAGAAGGCGTCCATCGTGATGGACTACTACCAGGGCGACAACCCGCTGAAGCGCAAGGTCGCCTCGACGCTGCTCGAGTCGTTCCTGTTCTACTCGGGCTTCTACCTGCCGATGCACTGGTCGTCGCGTGCCAAGCTCACGAACACCGCCGACCTGATCCGCCTGATCATCCGTGACGAAGCCGTCCACGGGTACTACATCGGGTACAAGTACCAGAAGGGCCTCGAGACCCTCACGCAGGCCGAGCGCGACGAGCTCAAGGACTACACGTTCTCGCTGCTGTTCGAGATGTACGAGAACGAGGTGCAGTACACGCAGGACCTCTACGACGAGGTCGGTCTGACCGAGGACGTCAAGAAGTTCCTGCACTACAACGCCAACAAGGCGCTGATGAACCTGGGCTACGAGCCGATGTTCCCGAAGAACATCACGGACGTGAACCCGGCCATCCTCTCCGCCCTGTCGCCGAACGCGGACGAGAACCACGACTTCTTCTCGGGCTCCGGCTCGTCGTACGTCATCGGCAAGGCCGTGAACACCGAGGACGAGGACTGGGACTTCTGATCCCGGTTTGACTCGTGGGGACGCCCCGCTGGCTTCGGCTGGCGGGGCGTTGTGTTAGTTGCCGCCGAACAGTCG
>JGI20283J15916_100078_pt1 | contig 37068 bp, 28 predicted proteins | sample Plalitdecfosmids_FD_15916 | JGI IMG/M metagenome (IMG submission 15916) | reverse complement strand
GGCGAAGTTGATCGCATCGCGCTTGAAATAGTCGCCGAAGCTGAAGTTGCCCAGCATTTCGAAGAACGTGTGATGGCGCGCCGTATAGCCGACGTTTTCCAGGTCGTTGTGCTTGCCGCCGGCGCGCACGCAGCGCTGCACGGTGGTGGCGCGCTTGTACGGCCGCGTGTCCAGGCCCAGGAACACGTCCTTGAACTGCACCATGCCGCTATTGGTCAACAGCATCGTCGGGTCGTTGCCCGGCACGAGCGGGCTGGAGCGGACGATCGTGTGGCCTTTGGACTCAAAGAACTTGAGGAACTTTTCGCGAATTTCGGTGGATTTCATGTCGTCGGGGCGGAGGTTGGCTAGCGTGCACGATAAAGACGCCGATTATAGCCTAGCCGCCGGCCGGCAGCGCTCAGCACAGCAGGGGCCGGCGTCCCGGCGCCAGCCGGCGATCCTGCGAAAACCCGCGCCGTGCGCCGATCGATCACTCGGCCACGTGGACCTTTTGCTTGATGTGCTTGAGGTTGGCGACGATGGTAAATGTCATCACGACCAGCAGCGACCACGAACTCCACTTGCCCACGTGGACGGTCGTCCATGCACCCATCTGGTTCGGATAGCGCCAGATGCCGAAGAACGTGCTGACGTTTTCCGCCAGCCAGATGAAGAAGCCGATCAGCAGCAAGGCCAGCAGCAGTGGCATGCGGCGCTCGCGGTCGAGCGGACGGAACACGACGGTCGTACGGGCATACAGGCCCAGTGCGCACGCGGCCAGGTACCAGCGGTAGTCGCCGATGGCGTGGTGGGTAAAGAAGTTCGCGTAGATGGCAACGGCGATCAGCGTGGCCATCCAGTACGGCGGATGGTGCCGGATCCTGAGGTCGAAGAAGCGCCACGCCTGGGTGATGTAGCTGCCGACGGCCGCGTACATGAAGCCGGAAAACAGCGGTACGCCGAACAGCTTGGTGTAAGCGAAGTCGGGATAGCTCCACGACTGTATGCCGCCCGATACCTTGAATACTTCGAGCGCGAAGCCGATTGCGTGGAACAGGCAGATCGCCTTCATTTCATCGATCGTTTCAAGCTTCGCACACACCATCCACACCTGGATGGCCAGCGCCACGGCGAGCAGCGCGTCGTAGCGCGGCACGCCGAACAGGCCGGCACGCGGTATCGCGAACACGGCGGCGAAGAACAGGCCGACGAACAGGCAGCACCGCGCTTCCTTGAGACCGAAGTACCAGAATTCGACCGCTGCCCGTTTCAGTCCACCCAACCCCGGGCGCGCCTGCAGGCCGAGAAAATGCGCGTCGATGTCGCGCACCACATTCAGCATGGCGGGATCACACGCCCTGGCGGTCGGACGCGACGTCGTCGACCGCAGCCGCGTTGCCGCCCTCGAGCGACCCGCGTACCCGGTCCACCGCCTTGAACAGATCGCGGTACAGCGAGCGTGTGTGCCCCGTCATGTGCTTGCGGCACCCGTCGAGCGCGGCCAGTTCGCGCACGGCGCCCTGCCGGCGTCCCGATTGCGCGGCCCAGACGACGTACTCGCAGCGCGCTTCGACGCTGTCGAAGCGCGCGATGACGGACTCGAATTCGGCGGCCGCCTCGTCCGGGCGGGCATCCGCCACATACGCCTTCGCCAGCAGGATGCCGGCCTGCTCGGCGCGGAAATCGGGCGTATCGGCGTGCAGCGCCAGCAGCAGCGCGATGGCTTCCTGCGCCTGTCCGTGCGCGACCTTGGCCGTCGCGGCGCCCAGGCGGAACTCCGGGTCCTTCGCGAACGGGCCGCGCAGGCAGGCGTCGAACTGCTCGATGGATTCCGCAACCTTGCCGGCCTCGAACAGCGCGCGCGCCAGCAGCATCTGGTTGTGCGCGGTCGGCGTCAGGTCGAACGCCTGGCGCGCCTCGCGCAGCGTGCGGCCCGGGTCGATCGTCTTGCCGAGGTTGCGGATGCCCTTGACCACGTCGCGCTCGATGCGCGATTGCGGCAGGAACACGGCCACGAAATACACGACGCTGCCCAGCAGCGGGAAGCTGAACAGCACGAACAGCCAATACATTTCGCGTCCCGTCCGGATGACGTGGATCGCGAAAAACAGGGCGATCACGACGTGAAAACCAATTCCAAGGTAAGGCATGCCGACCCCAAGTAAGCGTGAAGAAGAAAACCGACAGTATAGGGTTATTGCCGAGCTAAACCAAGCAATGGCGGCGGCGCCACGGCGTTGCCGCCTGCGCTCAGCGGCCGTCGTCCCCGTGTTCTTCGTTTTCTTCGCTTTCTTCGTCTTCGTCGGCGCCGAAGTCGTAGTACAGGATGGTCGACCAGTTCCCGAGTCCCAGCAGCCGCACGGGCAACAGGGGATCGCGCGCGGAAGGCGGCGGCGGCTCGGGCGTGCGGCCCAGCAGCCGGTCGAGACGACTGCGCAGGGAACCGGGCTGGGTTTGCGGCACAGGCGCCAGCCCCGCCAGCGCTGCCTCGATGTCTTCATCGAGATCGAGCACGTCGGCGAGCAGCGCGGCGTTCTGCTCCTCGAACGGGTCCTCGTCCATGTCGTACAGCTCGCCGCATTCGAGCAGGAAATATCGGCGCCGGTGCGCCGGATCGTGCAGGAAGGCGCGCGCCTCCTCGATCAGCGGCTGCGCTTCCGGCAGCGTGATCCGCGCCAGGAAGGCTTCCAGGTTGGCGACGCCCGCGTCGTAGTCGCCGGCGAGGGCGATTTCCTCATCCATGTCCCATACCGCCGAGCGGCAGGTCTTGGGCGAACCCGACAGCAGGAGCTTGAACACGATGGGGACGTCGTAGTTCCATTCCGAAATGCCCACGAGTTCGCGGTCCTGCCCGTCGTCCCCGCCGCCGGGCGGCACATCGGTCGCGTACAGATAACTGCGGTTTGCCACGTTTTACTCTCCGGTAGATGGTCGATCGGCGGCGTCTTTCAGGCCGGCGTTCCGAACAGGTCGATGCGGTCCGTGCAAAACGCATCGACGCCCCAGTCCAGCAGCGCGCGCGCCCGGGCCGGGTCGTTGACGGTGTAGCAGAACAGGCCGAACCCGGCGGCCTTCACGGCGGCGGCTTCGGCCTGCGTCAGGTGGCGCTGGTTGGCGTGGATGGCCACCGCGTCCAGCGCGCGGGCGCGCCGTTCCCAGTCGCGCGGCAGGCCGTCAAGCAGCAGCGCGCGCGGCATGTGCGGGGCTGCGTCGCGGGCCGCGGCCAGCGCCGTTTCGCTGAACGAGGACAGCAACGGCGCGCGGGCGATGTCGCCCGCGGCGAGCTCGCTTGCGAACAGCGCCGCCGCCATGCGCGCGACGACGCTGCCGGTGGCTTCGTCGTGCCCGGGCGCCGGCTTGATCTCGATGTTCATCCAGACGCCGTGCGCCTTGCAGAACTGCGCGTACTCGGCGAACAGCGGCACCGGTTCGCCCGCGTATTCCTGGCCGAACCAGCTGCCCGCGTCCATGGCGGCCAGCGCCGGCGCATCGTGGTCGAACACGTTGCCCCGTCCCTTCACGGTGCGGCCCAGGTGCGGATCGTGCATCAGGACGGGTACGCCGTCGCGCGCCAGCATCACGTCGAACTCGACGGCGCGAAAGCCGGCCGCCATGCCGCGCTTGAGCGCGGCAAGCGTGTTTTCCGGCGCCAGCGTGCCGCCGCCGCGGTGGGCGAGGCATCGGGGATAAGGCCACATATCACTACCTCCCTAGAACGAACAGCCACGCCAGCGCCCCGGCCGCGGCGACGTGCGCGGCGACCGAGGACCAGAACAGCGCCTGGAAACTTGCCTTCGCCGTCTTGTGGCGCAGGACTTGCTGGGCCAGCACGGCGCCGGGCCAGCCGCCGACCAGGCCCAGCAGCAGGAGCCGGCGCTCGGGCGTGCGCCGGGCGCGGCTGCGCGCGGCCGCCTTGTCGCGGGCATAGGCGGCAAAGCAGACGGTGCTGGCAAGCAGGTAAAAGATGACGAGGCCGGTCCACATGCGCCCAGCTTACGTCGGCCCCGTCCAGTTGTCCATGAAGCAATGCCGACAGTGCGTACGGCAGCGAACGGTGAAGATCGCGGGGACGTCCTACGCTCGCGCTTTGCATTCATCCGAGGAAGAACATCATGGCATTCGATTTTGGCAACCTCTTGCAGCAATACCTGGGTGGCGGCGCGAACGTCAACCCGAACCAGGCCAGCGACGATTTCGACCGTGTGACGCAAGCCGCACCGCGCAACGACGTGGCCCAGGGCGTCACGCAGGCGCTGCGTTCCGACCAGACGCCGCCGTTTGCGAACATGGTGTCCCAGCTGTTCAACAACGGCGACCCGAACCAGCGCGCCGGCATGCTGAACCGCCTGCTCGCCAACGCGGGCCCGGGCGTCCTGCAATCGATCGCCGGCGGCGTGCTCGGCAACCTGCGCGGCGCGGACCAGGGCCAGGTCTCGCCGGAACAGGCTTCGCAAGTGTCGCCCGATACCGTGCAACAGCTCGCCCAACATGCGGAACAGACGAACCCGGGCGTGGTCGAACGCATGGGCGACTTTTATGCGGACCACCCGAACCTGGTCAAGGGCCTGGGCGGCGCAGCGCTTGCCATCGCGCTCGGCCACATGGCGCAGGGCATGCAGCGGCAGTAAGCCATTTCGGCATCGACAACAAGGAGAACACGATGGGTATTCTGAGCAACATCTTCCACAAGATCTTCCCGGGCCACGCAGCGGCCGCGCAGACGGCGCCGCAATCGGGCAGCCAGGCCGGCGCCGGCAACGCCCAGCTGAGCCCGACGCCGTCGGCCCAGCCGGCCCAGCAGCCGCAGGTGCAGCAACCGCAGGCGCAGGCGCCGATGCAGGAGGTGGACGTCGAGCAGGTCCTGACGGGCATGCAGCAGCAGGCCGGCCAGCAGCTGAACTGGCGCACGTCGATCGTCGACCTGCTCAAGCTGCTGAACCTGGACAGCAGCCTGCAGTCGCGCAAGGAACTGGCGGCCGAGCTGCATTACACGGGCGACACGAACGATTCGGCCAGCATGAACATCTGGCTGCATCGCCAGGTGATGAACAAGCTGGCCGAAAACGGCGGCAAGGTGCCGGCCGATCTGAAGGATTAAGCGGCGCAATGGTGGGCACTCCGGTGCCCACCAGCCTTAAAAGTAGGACAGCCCCAGCGCCCGGCGCACTTCGTCCATCGTCTGCGCCGCCACCTCGCGCGCCCGGAACGTGCCTTCCTTGAGCATCTGCAACACCTGGCCCTTGTCCTTCGCCAGTTCGTCGCGGCGTTCGCGGATCGGCGCCAGCAATTCCTGCAGGATCCCTTCCAGGCGCTTCTTGACGACCGAGTCGCCCAAACCGCCGCGCACGTAATGCGCCTTCATCTCGGCCAGGCCTTCCTTGTCCGTATCGAACGCGTCCAGGTACAGGAAGGCGACATTGCCTTCAAGGTGGCCGGGGTCGGATACCTTCAGGTGCAGCGGGTCCGTATACACCATCTTGACGGCCGCGCGGATTTCGTCCGCGCTCGCGCCCAGGTTGATCGTGTTGCCGAGCGACTTGCTCATCTTGGCGCGGCCGTCGATGCCCGGCAGGCGGCCCACTTCCGGCACGATCGCCTTGCACTCGACCAGGATGTCCCTGTCGCCGCCATAAGTGCGGTTAAATTTGCGCACGATCTCGTTGGCCTGCTCGATCATCGGGATCTGGTCTTCGCCGACCGGCACGATGGATGCCTTGAACGCCGTGATGTCGGCGGCCTGGCTGGCCGGATAGGTCAGGAAGCCGGCCGGGATGTCGCGCTCGAAGCCGCGCAGCACGATTTCCTGCTTGACGGTCGGGTTGCGTTCCAAACGGGCGACGGTCACCAGGTTTAAGTAATAAAATGTCAACTCAGCCAGTTCAGGAATCTGCGACTGGATGAGGATGGTGGACTTGGCCGGGTCGATCCCTACGGCAAGGTAATCGAGCGCCACCTCGACAACATTCCGGTGTACCTTACCGATATCATCCATGTTGTCGGTGAGCGCCTGGGCGTCCGCGAGCATGATGAATTGGCGATATTGGTCCTGGTAGGTCACCCGGTTGCGCAGGCTGCCGACGAAGTGGCCCAGGTGCAGCGGTCCCGTGGGACGGTCGCCGGTCAGGATGATGGACGTGGAGGGTTGTGATGCGGGGCTGGTCGATTCTGGGCTCATCGGTTTTCCTTGTCTGCCATCCGATCCCGCCGCGTTCAACAGCAACGCCGCCTGGAACCGAGGCGGCGTTCGATAGAAGCCACTTCCCTCCCTGGCCGCGCAGTCAGCAATATTGCCGGCAGCGCCAGGTACGAAGAAGGGAATGTGGATGCGAAAAATTCATGGACGGCATCGTTGCAGGTTGACGCAACGCTGTCAACCGCTGCCGCAAAAGTCCACCGGCATTCTCCCCATTTATGACGCACATGGGGATTGCAGGGAAAATTTGTTGCAATAAAATCAATTATTGGTGAGATTCTATGAAGAGCACGAACAGCCACACCCCAACCCCGACCGGCCCGCTGGAACTGTGGGGCGGTCTCGAATGCACCGTCAACCGGGTGCAGGACGCCTACCATAACCAGCTCGAACGCAACGGCCACCACGACCGCGCGGACGACATCGCCCGCTTCGCCGCCACCGGCATCAAGGCCATCCGCTACCCGGTCCTGTGGGAACGCACGGCGCCGGACGGCCTCGACAAGGCCGACTGGACCTGGCCGGACGAGCGGCTGCACGCATTGCGCGCGCACGGCGTCACGCCGATCGCCGGCCTGATCCACCACGGCAGCGGTCCGCGCCACACGAGCCTGGTCGATCCGGGCTTCGCCGAAGGACTGGCCGAGTTCGCCGGCGCGGTGGCCGCGCGCTATCCGTGGCTGGAGTACTACACACCCGTCAACGAACCGTGCACGACGGCCCGCTTTGCCGGCCTGTACGGCGTCTGGTATCCGCACGGCCGCGACGACCGCACTTTCGTGCAGGCGCTGCTGAACCAGTGCCGCGCCGTCGTGCTGTCGATGCGCGCGATCCGCGCCGTCAACCCGGACGCCAAGCTGGTGCAGACGGACGACCTCGGTAAAACCTACAGCACGCCCGAGATGGCGGTCGTGGCCGAGTTCTACAACGAACGGCGCTGGCTGGCCTGGGATCTGCTGTGCGGCACCGTCGACGCCGACCACGCGCTGTGGGGCTACCTGACCCGCACCGGCATCCCGGCCGAGGAATTCCTGTGGTTCAAGGACAACCCCTGCCCGCCGGACGTCATCGGCGTGAATTACTACGTGACCAGCGAGCGCTGGCTCGACCATCGGCCGGAGCGCTACCTGCCGCACCACCGGGGCGTGGCCGACGGCATTCCCTGCGCCGACATCGAGGCGTCGCGCGCGCTGGCGACGCCGACCGCCGGCATCGCCCCGCTGCTGCGCGAAGTCTGGGACCGGTACCGCATTCCGCTGGCCGTCACCGAGGCGCACATCGACGCCAACCGCGAAGACCAGTTGCGCTGGCTGCTCGAGATCTGGGAAGCGGGCAAGGAAGTGCGCGAGACGGGCGTCGATTTGCGCGCCGTCACCGTCTGGTCGCTGCTCGGTTCGTTCGACTGGAACAGCCTCGTGACGCAGAACCGCGGCTATTACGAGCCTGGCCCGTTCGACGTGCGCGGCAAAACGCCGCGCCCGACCGCGCTGGCGCGCATGATGCGCGAGCTGGCCGATGGCAGGACCCCGTCGCATTCCGTGCTGCGCGGCCAGGGCTGGTGGCGCCGTCCGGGCCGCTGGCTGTGCCAGCCGATCGCGACCCCCGACGCGCTCACGTCCATTACCGCCGACGGCCACACGCTGGTCGGCACCGACGCCGCGCCGATCGTGATCACCGGCGCATCCGGCACGCTGGGCCGCGCGTTCGCCCACATCTGCAAGAAGCGCAAGCTGAACTACCGGCTGCTGTCGCGCCACGAGATGGACATCACGAATCCGGAATCCGTCGAGCGCGCACTGGCCGAGCACCGCCCCTGGGCCGTGATCAACACGGCCGGCTACGTGCGCGTGGACGATGCCGAGCAGGACGTCGAGCGTTGCAAGCGCGAGAACACGATCGGCCCGGCCGTGCTGGCCGCCGCCTGCGCCCGCCATGGCGTGCACCTGACGACGTTCTCGAGCGACCTCGTGTTCGATGGACAGCTCTCCCGTCCGTACGTCGAGAGCGACGACACGGCGCCGCTGGGCGTCTACGGCACCAGCAAGGCGGAAGCCGAGCAGCGCGTGCTGGATAAATTGCCCGGCGCCCTCGTCGTGCGCACCAGCGCCTTCTTCGGCCCATGGGACAAGCACAACTTCGTCACGCTGGCCCTGGCGGCGCTGGAGCGCGGCGAACGTTTTCGCGCGGCGAGCGACCTGACGGTATCGCCGACCTATGTGCCGGACCTGGTGCATGCCTGCCTCGATCTCGCCATCGACGGCGAAGGCGGCATCTGGCACCTGGCCAATGCGGGCAGCGTCACCTGGGCCGAACTGGCGCGCAAGGCGGCCGCAGCGGCCGGGATCGATGCCGGCTCGCTGGAAGCGGTCCCGGGGGCGGAGCTCGGCTTTGCGGCCGAACGTCCGCGCCAGGTCGCGCTGACCAGCGAACGCGGGGTGCTGCTGTCGTCGCTGGACAACGCACTGGCCCGCTACCTCGAGCTGCGCAACCAGGCCGACCCGGAGATGGAAGAGCTGATCCGCACGATGGAAACGCGCCAGCCGCAGGCGGGCGGCAACCGGCAGATGGAAGAGACGCCGGCCGAGGCCGTCCGCTTGTGACCTGCCGGTGCACCGGGATGCCGACGCGGCGTCCCGGTGCACGGTGTCCCTGCCTTGCAACTATCGGTAGTACGGCACAGGCAATCATGCTATTGTGAAATTATTGGCGTCATCCATCCTCCTGCAGTTTTCGCCAAGTTATTTCCGAGCCAGCGCCATGCCCAAAGTCACATCGCGCCGCCACGACAAGGCGGCCCGCGCCCATCTGCCGTATCCGCCGTATCTGCCGTATGCGGCCTTATTCGCCTAGCGCCGGCATGGCGCCGGAAGCGCTCGCACCGCCACGCCTGCACCGGCTCCCCGGCCTGCTGGCCTACGGGATCACCGATATCGGCCCCGTGCGGCGCGCCAACGAAGACAACCTGCTCCTCGACGAGGCGCTCGGCCTGGCCGTGGTTGCCGACGGCATGGGCGGGCATGCCGCCGGCGACGTGGCGAGCAGCGGCGTCCTGACCGAATTGCGCGCCTTCGTGGCCCGGCATGCGGCCGCGCTGCTGGCGCACGATGCGGAAGTGACGGAGCGCGCCGACGGCGACATCACCCGGCCCGACCCGGCGGCCGGCGCCGTGCGCATGCTGCAGGACGCCGTCCGGCATGCGAACACCGCGCTCTACACGCGCAACCGCGCCGGGCTGCAGGCCGATGGCGGCGGCATGGGCAGTACCGTGACGGGTTTCTGGCATCCGCCGGGCAGCCCGCGGCTGGTGCTGTTCCACGTCGGCGACAGCCGCCTGTACTGCCTGCGCGACGGGGTGCTGCACCAGCTCACGCGCGACCAGACGATCTACCAGCAGGCGCTGGATGCCGGCATGACCGACAACCTCCCGGCGCGCAACGTGCTGCTGCAGGCGGTCGGGCCGACGCCGTCCATCGTGCCCGAAGTGCGCGCCCACCTCGTCATGCCTGGCGACCTCCTGATGCTGTGCAGCGACGGCCTGCACGGCAGCGTGCCGCACGGCGAGATCGAAAGCATCCTCGCACGCACGGGCGCCGACACCCTCCATGAAGCCTGCACGCAGCTGATCGAACTGGCCTACCGTCACGGTGGGCGCGACAACATCACGGTGCTGGTGGCGGCCTGCCTGCCCGGCTGACGGACACGGCGAACGCCTGGTGCGCGCGCCTGTCGCCCCCTTGTACTCCATGTATTAACTAAATTGACACAGAGCGCGACATACAACATACTAAAATGGAAGCGCTTCCAAAACTGAACGACGGAGACAAACATGGTTGGCATGCGACAAAAACAATTGACCGGTAACGCGGCGCGCGCTGCGTTACTGGGTGGTTTGATAACAACGGCGCTAGTCGCAGGTTGTGGCGGAAGCAATACACCGGCGCCGGCGCCGGCGCCGACCCCTGCTCCACCGGCGCCGCCTGCCCAACCCGTGGGCCCGGCCATGTTGAAGGCCGATGGCGCCAGGTGGGTGGACGCCGACGGCAAACAGGTCGTGCTCAAGGGCACCAACCTCGGTAACTGGCTGGTGCAGGAGTTCTGGATGATGGGCCAGGGCGGCAACGGCGTGACGGACCAGTGCACGCTGGAGGCCAAGCTGACCGAGCGCTTCGGCTATGAGGAGAAGGAGCGCCTCATCAAACTGTACCGCGATAGCTGGATTACCGAGCGCGACTGGGACCAGATGAAGACGTTCGGCCTGAACGTGGTGCGCTTGCCCATCCTGTGGAGCGTCATCGAAGACGAGAAGAAGCCGAAGACGGTGCGCGCCGACGCGTGGAAATACCTGGACTGGAGTATCGCCGAGGCCAGGAAGCGCAACATGTATGTCATTCTCGACCTGCATGGCGCCCCCGGCGGACAGACGCCCAACGACCATACGGGATGCGCCGGACAGAACAAATACTGGACTGATGCGGATGCGCAGGAGCGTACGCGCTGGCTGTGGCAGCAGATCGCGGCCAGGTACAAGGACGAACCCGTGGTCGCGGCCTACGACCCGCTGAACGAGCCCTGGGGATCGACGGCCGAGGCCATGGTCACGCGCGTCGAGGAACTGTACAAGACCATCCGCGCCATCGATCCGAAGCACATCGTGCTGCTGCCCAGCTACTACGGCAGCATCGACGCCTACGGTGACCCGGTCGCCAAGGGCTTTACGGACGTCGCCTTCGAGCTGCACCCCTATCCCGGCCTGTTCGGCGACCGGCCGAGCGACACGCCCTACATGGTGCACCGCGACTGGCTGCTCTGCGGACCGACCGGCGCGACGGGCGTGTGCGCATACGACAAGCAGGTGAGCGCCCTGAAGGTCCCCCTGCTCATGGGCGAGTTCCAGCCCTGGCAAGGTGCCGGCCTGGATCTGGGAGGACAGATCGGCCGGGCGACGTATGACACCTATGCCAGCCACGGTTGGGCAGCCACCTCGTGGGCCTACAAGTGGGTCAGCGCGGCAGGCGGGTCGGGCAATGGCACCTGGGGCATGGTGACCAATGCGCCCAATACCAACCTCGACACGGGCGTCGGCCTGGTCGCCAAGGCCAGCACCTGGGACTGCGCGGGCTGGAACACCAGCTTTGCCGACGCCTGCGCGAAGAAGGCTTCCACCATCAAGGTGGGTGGCACCGGGCCCAAGACTTACTACTTCGTGATCAAGAGCGGCGCGCTCGATGGCAGCAACCCGGATGTGAGCTTCGACAAGATCAGCATCGTCGACACCGCGACGGGCGCGGAGGTCGTCAAGAACGGCGATTTCGGCTCGAACGCCGGTTGGACCACATTGACCATCGACGGCAGCCTGTCGCTGGACTTCAACGACACCACGGGCGGGAAGACGCCGGCCGGAAGCAGCGGGGCCGTGCTACGCATCACCCGTCCCGCAGGCGTCACCGGCGGGATCAATGGCGGCGTCTACCAGGCGATCACGCTGCAAGGCGGCAAGACGTACACGTTGAGCGGCGTCTTCAAGGACAACGGCAGCGCCAATACCTGGGCCGAGATGTACCTGCTCGACAAGCCCCCGGTCCCGGGCAAGGACGTCGTCGACATGGCCGGCAAACTGGACTTCGCCACCGCCACGGTGGCCGAGATCGAGACGCTGTTCAAGGGCTTTGCAACGCAGCCCCTGGAAGCGCACCCGGGCCTGGCCAAATGGATGACCAGCACGACCGCTCCCGAGATCTTCAAGCTGCCGGCGCGGCCTGTCGGCTTGACGCTGACGGAAGGCGCGGGAAGCAATGTGCTCGCCTGGAACGCCAGCCCTGACGCCAGGGTCGCCGGGTACAACGTGTATCGAAGCACGAGCGTGCCAGGCCCGTACGCCAGGTTGGCCGACAAGGTCGCAACGCCCGCGTACACCGACACCACGGCGACCGCCGGCGCCACGTACTACTACGTCGTGACGGCGCTCACGGCTGCCGACGAGAGCTTCTACAGCGATGTTGCGAGCACCGCCGTCAAGTACGTCCCGGTGCCGGCGACGCTGCAGGCGGAAGCCTTCACGGCCATGAGCGGTGTCGAACTGGAGTCTTCCAGCGATACCGGCGGCGGCCAGGACGTCGGCCACTTCGATGCCGACGACTACGTGGAGTACAAGATCAGCGTTGCCGCTGCCGGCAGCTTCACCATCGACTACCGTCTCGCGACCGCCAACGGCAGTACCGGCTTCGAGGTCTGGATCGATGGCGTGAAAGCCGTGGGCGCCATGGCCGTGCCCAATACGGGCGGCTGGCAAACCTGGGTCACGCAGACGAGTGCGCCCTTTGCCATGACGGCGGGAGAGCACCTGCTGCGCCTGAAGTCGGTCGGGAAGGAGTGGAACCTGAACTGGCTGAAGGTGAACGCGCGGTAAAAAGCGGCGAACAACCTGTCCCGGCCGGGACAGGTTGCGGGACGCCGCACGCGGCGATGTCAGGCGCTCGGGTAACGGCGCCAGCCGCGCTCCGTCCAGCGGCCGTCGAGCAGTGCGGCGAACGCCCGCGGCGGCGGCAGGCCGGCACAAACGGCCAGCGATGGCGCCACGGCCGATGAACCGTCGGTCCACCAGGCGCTGGCGCCGTCCAGCGCGCCATGCGCCGGCGCGGGCACGCCGCTGCCCGCCAGGCTTGTCACCCACGGGGCGGCCGCCGGCACGGCCTGCCCTGCCCCTTCCCGCGCCGCGGATGCCTGCGGCGGCCCGCCCAGCGCGAGCAGCGCAGCGTCGAACGCCTCGATGGCAAAATCCGGTGCAAGCGTCGACAGCGCGAGGTCTTCCAGCGCGGCATACCATCCGCCGTCCGCGCCGAGGCATGCGGGCAGCGCCGGCGCCGCGGGCAATCCGGCGGCGATCACCAGGGGAAACGGACGGTCGACCCGGTCCAGGCTGGGCATCATGACGCCGGTCCAGGCCTGCGGACCGCAGACACCCGGCGCCATGGCGAAGCGCCACAGGGGGCTGTTCAGCCACAGCGGCAGCCACTCCGCGCCGAGATCGCCGCGACTCCCCACCAGGGCCTGCTGCAGCCACGCGTCGAGGGCCAGCCGCATCGGCGGCGGCAGGCGGCGCGTGACGAAGTCGCCGTGATGGCGCACCTTGCCGAAGAACCCTGCCCCCGGTCCGCTCACGCCGCGCCTCCGCCTGTCGCGCCGGGCACGCTCACCAGCCGGCCGGGCAACGGAATCCTTCGAGCACCTCGCGCCGGAACGGATTGATCACGCTGCTGGCCGTCAGCTGGTAACTCATCGCATGGCCGTCGAGATCGAATTTCAGCGTGTAGCGTTCGGCTTGCGAGCCGGCCTGCAGCGCGCCCTTGTCGATCAGGCGGAACCAGGCCCATGGGCCGTCGCTGCGCAGATCGGCCGCGAGCGCCGGCGTGGCCTCCAGGTGCACCCCGCCGTCGCCCTTGCCGGACGGGAGCACGATGCGCACCGGGCGCGCCGGCGTGCCCGGCGCATACAGCACCTGCTGGCCGTCCATGTCGAGCAGCACCCGCGTCAGGGCCGGATCGGCCGTTTGCGGCGCGAGCTCGAAGCGCAGCGTCGGCTGGCGGCCGCCCGCCGCGAAGAACATCTCGCGGATGCGCGCCGCGCGCTGGAACTGGGCCAGCACGTCCTGCGAAATGCCGACCGGCGCCTCGCCCGTGTCGCGCCACTTCCACTGGCTGCCCGACACGTCGACCTGGGCCGCCAGGTTCTTCGTGAAGAAATCGTCCATCGTGCCGCCCGGGCCGAAGAACTTGCCGAAATCGTCCACGGTGGCGTCGCGGCTGGCCGAGCGCACCAGCGGATAGCGTCCGGCGATCGCGTCGCGGCAGAACGGCGCGGCTTCGGCCGTCCACAGCGCCGCGATGCGGGCGCGCTCGCTGCCGAGCGTGAGCCCGGCGCCGGCGCTGTCGACGTTCTGCAGCATGCCGCCCAGCGGGGCCGGCGTGCCTTCCGCGGCGCGCTTGATTTTCTGGAGCGCGTCGCCGGACGGCGCCGGCGCGCCGCCGCGCCGCGCCTTGTCGGCCGCGTCGAAGAATGCCGACGCGTCCTTCAGCAGCGCGAGCTGCGCGTCGAGCGGACCCGGCGCCGCCGCCGTGCCGACCAGCTTGTGCAGGGGCTCGAAATGCGCGTCGACGGGATTCGCCGGCTTGGCCTCGGCCGGCTGGTCGTCGCCGCCGAGCGCCGCTTCCAGCTTCTTGCGCGCTTCCGACAGCTTGCCCAGCACCGCCGCATCCATCGTCACCGGCACCCGGCCGGCCGCGCCGTCGAGCGTGGTCTCGCGCGCCGCGGCCACCAGGAACGCCTTCAGCGGCGAGTCGGCCGCCGCGAGCGCGTTGGTGATGCGTGCGCCGGCGTCGAGGCTGGAGAACGGCGCGATGCGCACGTCCGCCAGATAGGCGTCCCAGGCGCGGATGTAGTCGGCGTAGTACAGCTGCAGCACGGCCGCGTTCATCTGGTCGCTCGTGAGCGCGGTCAGGGCGCCCTCCGCTTCACGGCGGTCGAGCACCCAGCTGTCCTTGGCGATGTCGGCCAGCGCCCCCGGCGCCTCCTTCAGCAGCGCCTTGTAGCCGGCCACGCTGAACAGGCCGGACACGCCGCGCGTCAGCGGTTCGCCGCTCTTGCGCGCGAGGATGGCCGATGCATCGCGTCCCGCGGCCCGGTTCACGCTGGTTTCCACGAGACGCTCGTGCGCCACCTGGCGCTTCAGGCGGTTGTACACGCGCTCGGGCAGCGGCATCATGGCCAGCGTCGCGCGGACCTGGCCGACCAGCGCGGTATCCAGCGCCGGCGGCTCGGCGCCGCCGCCGGCGCCGTCGAACATCGCCGCGACGTGGGCCAGCAGCGCGTCGCGCTGTTCGGCGGACGCCTCCGGCAGGCTGCGCCGCCAGTCGAAGTCGAGCCAGGCCTGCACCGATTGCGGATCGAGATGGTTCGGCTGGCCCAGCATCAGGTAGACGCGCAGCGCCTCGTACAGTTGTTCCTGGTTGTTGGCGTCGCCGCGGCGCAGTGTTTCCTCGAGCCGGGCCATGATGCGCGGCTGCAGGGCCGAGCGCAGCAGGCGCTGGTAGGCCAGCTGGGCGCCGGCGCCCAGCTTGTCCTGCTGGTTCAGGCCGAAGCGGCGCGACAGCGGCACGGCGGCGTTGCGTTCGGCATAGCCGCCCGGCAGCGCGCGGGCGGCGTCCAGCATCGGCAGCACCGCGAGGGCATTGCCGCCGGACGGCGCCGCCTGCACCAGCTTGTCGAGCGCCGCGCTGCGCTCGTCGATCTGCGCCACGAGCGCCCGGTTGCCGAAATAGCTGACCGCCAGGCCCGCGCCGAGCAGCAGCACCATCACGCCGGCTGCACCCGCGCCGGCGAAGCGCAGCAGGCGCTGGCGCTTTGCGAACGCGGGGTCGGCCACGGCCAGGCCGGCTTCCTTGAAGACCAGCGCGCGCAGGAAATCGGTGATGAAGTAACTGCGCCCGCTGACCGCGTTCGGCGGCAGCACCTTGCGATCGAGCCCGAAGCTCGCCGCCAGCGCGCCCATGACGCGGTCGATCGGGCTGCCTTCCTGCGTACCGCTGGTGAAATACACGCCGCGCAGCTGGGCGTCGCGCTCGAAGCGCGTCGGCGCGAACACGGCGTTCAGGAAGCCGCCGAGTACCTCGCCCAGCGCGCCGAACTGCTGGGGAAAACGGTACAGCAACGCGCGCCGCTGCAGGTCGCGCTCCCCCTGCATGCGCTCCAGCACGCGCGCCTGCAGCTGCTGTTCGAGTGCCAGGAAACGCGCCGGGAATTCGGCCAGCGCGGCGGCCGGACCGGCGCCGGTCGCGAACGTCGTGCCCCACACCTGGGCGCGTTCGTCGCGGCCCAGCGTGTCGAAATATTCCATGAAGCCGGCCAGCAGGTCGCACTTGGTAATCGTGACGTAGACCGGGAAGCTGCCGCCGAGCTTTTCGTGCAGCTCCTTGATGCGGGCCCGGACCGCGGCCGCCTGGGCCTGGCGCGCGGCGGGGCCTTGCTGCAGCAGGTCGGCGACGCTGACCGCGACGATCACGCCGTCGATCGGACGCCGCGGCCGGGTCTTCTTCAGCAGGCCCAGGAAGCCGTGCCAGCCGGCTTGGTCGACCTCGTGTTCGCTGTCCTGCGTCGTATAGCGTCCGGCCGTGTCGAGCAGCACCGCTTCGTCGGTGAACCACCAGTCGCACTGGCGCGTGCCGCCGACGCCGCCGATGGCGCCCGGGCCCAGCGTCTCGGCCAGCGGAAAGCGCAGGCCGGAATGCACCAGGGCCGTGGTCTTGCCGCTGCCGGGCGCGCCGACGAACAGGTACCAGGGCAGCTGGTACAGGTATTGGCCGCCCCACCCGCGCTTGCCCGGAGCAGCCTTGCGCAGCACCGCCAGCGCCTGCGTCATGCGCTCCTTCAGCGCGGCCTGTTCCTGCAGCGCGGCCGTCGTGGCGGGCGCCGCGGCATCCGCCGCGTCGCCGTTCGCGGCGGCGATGCCGGCCATCAGGCGGCGGTTCGCAAGATGCGCCGACAGCGCCTTCCAGCCGAACCAGCCGGCCCAGCACAGGAACATCAGCAGGACGAAGAACGCGCGCACGCGGCGTGCGGCGAAGGGTTCCTTGCCGTCGAAGGCCAGCAAGGGCGACTCGAACCAGAACACCAGCGACAGCAGCGCCACGCCGATGAAGGCCAGGACCACGCGCTTGAACAGCCAGGAAAACAGACGTTTCATATCGATCCGCCGGGGCGGCCCAGATAAAGGTGGAGTCGGGACGGGTGCGTCACGGCGCGCTGGCCGGAGCCAGTACCACGAGCTCGACGCGGCGGTTGCGCGCGCGCCCCGCCGGACTGTCGTTCGGCACGACCGGTTCCGCATCGCCCCGCCCTTCGGCGCTGTAGCGCTCCGGCGGACCGGCGCGCTGCGCCAGCGCCGCCATCACGCTTGCCGCGCGCGCTTTCGACAGGTCGTAGTTCGACGGGAAGCGCGCCGACACGCCGGGCTTGGCGTTGTCGGTATGGCCGATGACGATGACCTTGCCGGGCAGCGAATTCAGGGCCTCGCCGATGCGCGCGATGAGGGGCGCCGTGTCGGCGTTGACCTCGGCGCTGCCGGAGCCGAACATGCCCTCCCCGCGCAGCGTGATCGTGGTGCGGGCCGCCGATTCCGTGACCGTGACCAGGCCGCGCGCGACTTCAGGCGCGAGGAAGGTCGCCGTGCGCGAGACCGCCGGCGCCGGCGCGGCTTCGCGTGGTGCGGCCGCCGGCGCGGACTGGCGCAGCGCCGACAGGCGGGCGAACACGGGGTCCGACGCGCCGTTCAGGAAGTGCGAGCCGAGCAGCTGCGCGGCCAGCAGCAGCACGCAGGCCAGCGCCAGCGCGACCCACACGGGCGCCGTGCGCAGCGGCGACGCGGCCGGGGCCTCGGCGCCGCGCCATTGCGGCGACAGCGCGGATTCGCCCGCGCCGCGGTGCTGGCGGATCATCTGCAGCAGTTTTTCGCGCAGCGTCGTGAGCTGGGCCGGGCCGTTTTCCGCGACCCGGAACCGCCCTTCCAGGCCGAGCGCCAGGCACAGGTACATCAGTTCGAGCAGGTCGAGGTGGCGCGCCGGGTCCTGGCTCAGGCGCTGCAGCACGAGGAAGAATTTTTCGCCGCCCGAGGCTTCGTTGTGGAAGGCCACCAGCAGGCTGCGCGAACCCCAGACACCGCTGCCCCATGCGGTGCCGGCGATGGTCTCGTCGAGCAGCGTGCACAGCGCATAACGGGCGGCGGCGATCGAATCGGCGGGCACGCCGAAGTCGCGCGCCTCGGTCTCGAAAGTACGGATGGCCACGGCCAGGCGCTCGCGCAACTGGCCCAGGTCGGGCGGCTGCACCAGGTGGCGCAGCGGGACGACCAGGTCGAGCAAGGGGTTCGCCGCGCGCACCAGCGCGTTCAGGCCGCTGCCGGCCAGCACCGCGTGCGGCGCGGCGGCGCCCGGATAAAAGCCCGGGTCCGGATTCGCGGCCGGCGCCGGCTGGGCCGCCGGGCGCCGGCCGCCCGGGTTCAGCACCAGCATGGTGGCGTCCGGATCCTGCTTCGGCGCGTTCGGATCCTGTGTGCTCATGGGGTCTTACCTCCGGATGGCCCAGAACTGCATCTGCAGCCCCGGGAAGTCGCCGGCGACGTGCATCGCGAAGCCGGCCGACTGGTGCAGGTGCTGGAAATATTCGCTGCCGCTGTCGAGTTCAAAATAGGTATAGCCGGCGTAGAACGGCAGCTGGCGCGGCGCGACCGGCAGCGGGCGCAGGCCGATGCCCGGCAGCTGCAGGTTGACCAGGTCGCGGATCTTTTCGATCGAGCCGATCTTGACCTGCGCGGGGAAGCTGGTGCGCAGCAGTTCGGGCGGCAGGTGGGCGTTCACGGCCAGCACGAAGCTGCTCGAGCGCAGCAGCTCGCGGTCCGGCACCACGGCGACGCGGATGCCGAACTGGCGCTCGTCCAGCGGAATCGGCACCGCGGCCGTGTCCATCACGGTCGACAGGGCGCGCCGCAGATCGGCGATCACGGGCGCGAAGGTCTCGGCCAGCGCATCGTGGCGGTAGGTCGGGTAGCTGGCGGTGCGCTTGCCGGGGTCGGTGAAGGTGGCCAGCTCGCCGGCCAGCGAGACCAGCGTCCCGTACAGCGTTTCCGGATGCACGCCGGTGGCGCTGGCCAGGTGGATGACGAGCGGCTCGACGCGGTTCAGCAATTGCAGCAGCAGGAAGTCGGCGATTTCCGCTGCGCCGGCGGCGCCCGGCTGCGACAGGCGCGCCGCCAGCACGTCGCCGCGCTGGTGCAGCAGGCCGACCAGTTCGTCGGCGAACGCCGCCAGGCGCGGCGCGGCGCGGAAGTCCAGGCACGGCGGGCTGTAGTCGGGATCGATGACGACGCGGTTGTCGGCGCGCCGCTCGACGATGCGGGCGATGCCGATGGTGGCGTAGGCGTTGACCACTTCCGGGGCCAGCGCCAGGCGCAGGCGCAGCTTCCCGACCTGCATCAGCGCGCTGTTATCCAGGCCATTGCTGTCCCAGGCTTCGTAGTCGTGGGTGCGATGGCGCGCGAAATTGTCGGCGCCGTCGCCCAGCGCCGGATCGGCCACCTCGGCCACGCCATGGCGGCGCAGCGGCAGCGCCAGCACGACCATCACGTTGCGGGCGTCGGCGGGAATGTCGAGCGGCAGCGGCAGGTCGTCGTCGGCCGGCAGCGTGAACGGCGTCCCGTCGGGCAGCACGGCGGTGCAAGATTGCAGCGCCAGCTTGCCGAGCGCGAGCTGGTGCTCGTCGATCTTGAGCTCCGCAAAGCCCCAGCTGTACGGGCGCAGCGCCGCGACGCGGTTCTCGAGCTGGCTTTGCCAGTAGCGGTCGTGCTGCTGCAGGTGCTGGGGCTGCAGCAGCATGCCTTCCGACCAGACCACCTTGTTCTTCCACGCCATGATGCCTCTTCCGATGGTTCGTTATGCGGTGCGTTATAGGGGGCGCTTGGCCTGGCGCAGGCGCTCGACCTGCTCCTCGTAGGCGGCCGAGAATTTTTCGCCGAACAGGCGCTGCAGGTCGTCGTCCGCCTCGCGCGCGATCTCGCCGTACAGCTCCACCAGCCGATCCCATAGCTTGGCCTTGCGGTTCGACGCCAGCATCTTGTCCATGACCGTCGGTACCGCGAGGCGCGCTTCGATGCGGTCCGGATCGAAGCGGTGCAGCACGGCGCCGAGCGCCGCGCGCATGCCGGCGATGACGGCCAGTTCATGCGCCCGCAGGTCGTCGAAGGCGCCGGCCATCGCGTCGACCGGCGGCAGGTAGCCGCCCATCGCGCCGGTCAGCATCTGGGTGAGCGCTCCTTCCGCATGCGGGAAGAATTTCAGCGGATTGTTGGCGCGCACCGCCAGCATCGTCATGTCGATACGGCTTTCCTTCTTGGTCAGCGCGCGCGCCATCAGCACGTCCATCGTGCCGGCGGTCGCCTCGCGCAGCAGGGCGCCCACCAGCTCGGCGACCTCGGTGGCGGGACGGTTCACCTGCAGGCCCGGCAGGCCGAGGCCGCGCAGCAGGGCTTGCAGCACGGCGGCGTCGGTGGCGGTTGCCGGTGCCGGTGCCGGCGCTGCTGGTACTGGTGCCGGCGCTGGCGCTGGCGCCGGCACTGGTGCCGGCGCCGCTACGAACGGCGACGCCGGCGGCGCGGCGAAGGTCGTGAGGTCGCCAGGGTCGGCAGCGGTCGGCGGCGCCGCAACCGGGGCAGGCGCCGCCGGCATCGGCGCGGGCATCGGCGCGGGCGGTGGCGGTGGCGCGGGCGGCGCCGGCATCGGCACCGCGGGCGCAAAAAAGTCGGCCAGCGGATCGTAATCGGCGGGAATGGCGAAACCGCCCGCCGGCATGCCGGACGGCGCGGCCGGCGCGGCCGGCGGCATGCCGAACGGCTGCGTCGCCGCGGGCAAGGCGCCGGGGAACGCGGCCAGTTCGGGCGATACGTGGTCGCTGTCGGCGGCGCGCGCCGGCGCGCTCGGGGCCGCCGGCGCGAACATGTTCAGGCCGAGCGGATCGTCGCCCGGCAGGCCGCCCGATTGTCCCGGCAGGACGTCGAGAATGCTCGCGCCGGCCAGCGGATCGGCATACGTGGATGGTGCCGGCGCGTTCGATGGGTCGAATGCGTTCGGCGCCGCGGCCGGGGCGAAATCCAGCGGCGGCAGCTGCACCGGGGCCGGCGGCGGCGGCGGCTCGAACAACGGCAACGCGGCATTGTTGACCGGCGCCGGCGCCAGCGCGGGCTGCACGGGCGCCGTTTCGAGCACGGCCTGCAGCAGGTATTCGCCGATCGCGACGCGGTCGCCATGCGCCAGCGCGACCCCGACGCCCCTGCCGAGCGGACGGTCGTTGACGACGCTGGCGTTGCTGCCCATGTCTTCGAGCACGAAGGCGCCGTCCTGGACGACCACGCGCGCATGCACGCGCGAGATGAATTTGCTCGGGTCGTCCAGCACCAGCAGGTTGTCGGGCGAGCGGCCGATATTGCCGCCGGCCGCATCGAAGCGGACGGCCGGCGCAGCCGGCACCGGCGCGCCGCGGTAGGTCAGGATTCTCAGGGTCAGCGGCATCGCGTCGTACCAGGTTCTAGTCCTGCGTTGGTGGTGCGAAGATTCCGGATCAGAGATCTTGTAATAAAACAAACCGGGTAGAATGAAGGAAATCGTCGTAGAACCCGTGCTTCCAACATAAGCCAGTACTTTCTCCAGACTGGAAACGGTCATGGCGGTGATGAAGGAGAGGATGATGAGGACGGTGGAGATGACTGCGAATTTGAGGTCGCTCATCTCGCTGCTCTTGGGCGCGCCGGGCTTGGGCGTGTTGTTCATGAGTGTGTTTCGTGAGGGGCTGCTTTCGCTTTGTTTGCGGCCGCCGGGGCGCCACTTTAGACATGCGTCGATGCTGGCGCGGCAGGGGTGGATTTGGAGGGGGTAGGAGAACATGACGAGGATGACGATGGCGAGGCGGCCGATGGTGCTGGCGGCGGCGGTGGGGTACATGGATACGATGTTGCCGTGTATGTTGTCGCCGTAGGATAGGTAGCCTGTGATACCGGTGAGGATGTACAGACCGCATGCACCTCCGATGGAAGCGAAGATGACGGTGGTTGTTTGGAAGTGCGAGTTGTCGGCTATTTCGTTCAGGATCGAGAACATGTTCTGGTGGCATGTGTAGGCGAAGACGATGACGGGGAAGGCGGCGAGTGCGGAGACGGGGCCCGCCCATTCGAAGACACGGACGTTGCCGCGATCGGCTATCGTGTCGCCTTTGAGGAAGTGGGCTACGACGAGTATGACGAGGTAGGCGATGGAGAAGAGGGCGATTACACTGGTGTACTTGAGCGAGTCTAGACGGCGCAGGAAGGACAGCGGAATGACGATGAGCCTGGATTGGTTAGTACACACCACTCCGAACTTCATAACCAGCACCTACATGAATGCCGTGATCCAGAATTGCCTGTCAACCAGAAAGGTAATGTCTCCAGCGCCTGGCGCAAATCCTCGAACCACACCCGGCATCAGATCTCCAATGATGATAAGATAGCTGACGGCCACGCCAAAGCACTTGACGGCGATGGCAGCGTCGAAGATGATCGACAGGTTCGGATATGTCATCTGAGACAGTGTCGCAAAGGATACATGTCCGCGGTCAATGTAGCGCGCGCATCGCGTCTGGAGGTAGAGGCCAAAGCCTGCGGTCGTGCCAGCCCATGCGATAACGAAGATGCCGAGGAAGATGCCCATTTTGGAGAGCGCGGAGGGCATGGCGAGGAGGCCGGCACCGAGAACTGTAGACGGTCAGCATGGTCTTGTGTGGAGTAGCTGGCATGGGCATACTGGTGTTGGCCAGGTTAATGACACTGGATATCCATGTTGCCTGGCCCTTGAATCCGACGTCTTGTTTTCCTCTGCCTCTCCTACTTGGGTCAGCTTTCGTCCGATAAGAGATATACGAGGCTATCGTACCGTCGCCCTCTCAGCGACCCGGTGCTCGAAGTCATGGGGTCTGCGTCTGCTGGCTCGGGGCCGATGGCGGAGTAGGAAGCCATGCTCTGGGGTGCGAAATGCGCGGTTCGTGTTATTGCGCGTTCATCCGTCGAGGGTTGGCGGTGGTGCTATCTATGTTGCGATGACGAGCACAGGCAAGCGAATGTGATGACAGAGCTATGGGAGCTCGAGCTGGCAGTGAAAAGCGAGGGTGTGAGTGCTCCGCTGACGTCTGGTCTCGAGGCCCCATAACCCGGGGGCTTATCAGCGGCCGCTAAAATTAACATCCGCTCCGCTCGAGGTACGCGCCCGCGTTTACACGGCTGGGCGAACATAAACATCGAATCCAGCACCACCATGGACGAATACGAGGAGGCGGTTCTGTTCACATTCTCACTGCTGGAATCGCGGTTGGATCGCCTGGAGTATATCCTCGGCGGCCCGCAAGACAACACCAAGGACAAGCAAAAGACCATCCCAGATCGCATACACAGGATCGAGCAGTCACTGCAGCAGCTGGCGGGCAAGACTGCGCTACTCGACGAGGCCAACAACTTACGTATGCAGCCCTTATGTCCCTCACTATTCGAGGCTAACGTCACCAGTGAGCAAGCACAAAGATGTCCTCAAGACACAACACGACGACAACGATGACGGCCCCCCACTCGACAACGCCCAGAAAGCTGTGTTGGTGACCGAACGCGCGACAAGCTTCGCGACAACTGCGTCACAGCTCCAAGCTCTCGAAGACCAGCAGATACCCACCACCGATGGCTTCGCCAAGCTAGCCGTGTTGCGACCGCGCATTGCTGAAGCAGAAGAGCGCCAACTACAACAAGCACTCAAGATATCCGAGCTGCGGAAAAGGAACGGCTTGCTGAATCAGCGGTACCAGCAGGTCATGCTCCTCGGCGCAGGAAGATGCTGGGTTGACTACGACGAGAGGCTCAGGAAGGCCCTGAGAGCGCTTGTGCGGGAGGAATATAGGAGAAGGCCTGCCGAGGAGGAAACAGGCGTGGCGCAAGAAGAAGAAGAGGGCGATGAGAGTGAATCTGAGGAGGACGAGCTGTGAGAATTGTCAGCATCACGCAACACTTCACCGAACCAAGAATGCCACGCTCGGTGCTATCAGTCTCCGCGCAGAAGCACCAATCGCCTGCTGAGACACCGTACGTCCATTACTATTTTCTCAACCACGTTGTGTTGACGGTACGTGGACTTTATGCGTTGCGCAAATACCGACGTCAGACGGTTTCAAGGCGTGGCTGACAGATGCCAGCTGCTTCACGTGTACCTTCGGCGCCCTCGTCACAGCCACAGCCGGTACCCGCGACCATCATTCTAGTTTTGCACATCTGATAGAGGCTCAGCAGTCTGGGCGGGGCATGTGGACCAGATCAGCAGCGAGCATGTGGAGCGGTGTCACCATCGTTGCAGCGATCCAGAGTCGCGCATGTTACAAAAGCGACGCGTTGCCTCGGATCAAGCAAGCATCCGAAAGTGACATATTGCAAAACAAACTTCCCGATCATGACGACGGCCATGGGGAAATTGATGCGTGGTACAGTAACGTACGTCAATTGACCTTTGCACCCTGACCGGAAACGCTTTGCCATGTCACAGGTAGCAGGCGCAGATAGTTCAAACACGAAAAGAGTTTGTAAGCGCCAGCTTTTTCTTGCTGAATGATGTAAAGTGAGGTCAAGTGAGGGTCTCAGCAACTTTGTAGGGCTGCGGAGGGTTCGGTGCCGTAGCACGGCGTTTCATGACCGTCTCGTGTCAGCTTGGTGACCTGGCCCAGGGCCCCGAAGCGTAATGGCGCCGACAATGGTCCGGACGTCAATTTCCTGGCTCGCCTGGGAACTACTGCGCCTAGACACAGCTTCAGCCGCAAATGGACGCGGCGCACGTGTCGGCTACCATGGGTAATCAAGACAGGCCATGGGGAAACGTGGATGGCATGCCTTGACGGCGACGCAGGGTGCACATGAGATTAGCCAGACTTGTGCAGTGGAATTGCAGCTGTCAGACCAGTTGTGTATGACAGCAGCGGTGTAGATTGTCGATTTAATCAAAGTACCACATTTCGGACGGGGATGTCCTGTGTGTGGGAGGGTTCTCGGGGTGTTCTTGAGTGACGAGTCGAGGATGCATGATGAGGCGTCGCCATGTATTGGGATCCCTTTGAGCGACGTACCTAGGTAGTACTAGCTGCGCCACGTCTTGGCTTGGCGTATTGAAGAGTGGATGAGTGAATGAGTGAATGGCCGTGAACAGCTTGACATTGTTCAAGGCTCAGTGGATGAGATGCGCACAGCGAAGTAAACACAGCAAACACACAGTAGACTTTGTCTGTGTACGGCGGCTCGACGGCCACCAAAGGCACTAATGCACTAAACGCGCGTGCAGCTGTCCAGGCCTTTGGCTGACGGGCGCGGTGCCATTTTAATCTCTGCACAAGTGGGACCCGCAGCGCTGCAATCCCCGAACAACCCTTAGCCATTCCAGCCGGCGCGGCCAATCGAGAACTACTGGGAACCCAAGGTGAAACCGTCGCATCTCTCGCTCTGCTCCCGCCCTCGCCCGTAACCCTCCCTCGACACCCACCGCCTGCTGCCATAATCCAACTTCACGCAGCCGCCAGAGTCGCAGAAGCCTTGCGCGCCCACCAACACTGCTGGTCACTGGACGCCCGCTTCCCGCTGCTTGCGCCCTGTGCACCGTTCGCTGCCCTGCACAACTCCACCAACGCGCCGATATACTGGCCCAACGCCCACAACACTCTTTGACTCTCGACATTCACCCATAATACCGCATCTGGCACCCACGCTCTTTTCCGCTCTTCCTGCTCTTCCTACGCCCGCGACAGCATAGCTTAATCGCCCCTTTCCCCGCCGCTTCCACCAACACATGCCCGCTTACGGCTCGCTGGGCGGCTCTCCTTCACTACGCAAAATGGAAAACGGAGGCTACGGTCAGAGGTCCCAGGGCTTCAGCATGAGCCGCATCATCGGGGACCCCTTTGCGCTCGCCACGATATCGATTGGCATTGTGAGTAGCCCGGAGTGCGCGGCAGTCGTGGGATCTGGTCGCTAACGTGGTATACAGCTCGCCTGGGTCATCGCCTTTGTCAGCTCCATAATATCAGCCATCCACGGCGGCTTCCCCAACTTCGCCTGGTGGACGCTCGTCTTCATGTTCTTCTGCATTGCGGGCGTCACCGTCACAGTCGCCTCGGATGCGGAGAGGACGTACCATGTCGCCGTAAGTAGCCGTCACTGCCTACCACGCGAACGCACTTGCTAATTCCACCAGATCGTGGGCTTCCTTGCCGCCGGCCTCGTCTTCACCACCTCATCCGTCAACTCGCTCGTCTACTCGCCCGTCGCTCCCTTTGAAGCCGCGGCTGCCGGCTACATCCTCCTCTCCATGATCGCCGTAAGTCATGCCAGCACACCACCCACCAGTCCCAACTAACAAGCCCAGATCGTGTGGATCTTCTACTACGGCTCGCAACCGCAAGCCAGCCACCGCGCCTTCGTCGACTCCTACGCCCTGCACAAGGAGCACCCCGGCTCGCGCTCCTCTCGCCCCATCTCCAACGGTTACACCAACCGGCCCGAAACCCAAACCGCCAACATCCCGCCGCAAATGTACACATCCGCCCAACTAAACGGCTTCGAAACCTCGTCCCCCGTCTCCGGCTACCCCGGCGGCCCCGTCGGCGCAAACGGCCGCAACAGCTCAGCCCCCCAGTTCGGCGGCATGAACAACAACGTCTCGACACCCACAAACGACGACGCAAACAACCAGCAAGAAGCTTCCATTGAATACCCATACCGCGCCAAGGCCATTTACAGCTACGAAGCCAACCCGGATGATGCGAATGAGATTAGCTTCCAAAAACACGACATACTTGAAGTCTCGGACGTGAGCGGACGATGGTGGCAGGCTAAGAAACCAAACGGCGAGACGGGTATCGCGCCCAGCAACTATCTCATCTTGTTATAAGAGAAGAGAGGGCATGGGGAGACTGGTTCTCTCCACCGCAAACCCCTTCTTTACGACCCTGCCACGAATGTTTCCTTGCCTTGTCAACTTTCTACTCTACACTTCCATGTGCACAGCTACATCTACCGAAGGATGTCCGCTTCGACAGCCAACGCGGAGCTGGAAAGAGGGAGAATTTATGTGGGTGTTTTAGGGCGATTGGATATTTGACACCGTGCAACACAGAAAGTTGCGCACACGGGTGTTATAACTGTGGCTACCATACCTTTCTGCACGATACCCAAAGTTTCCCGATTTTTGTCTTTTGTTTTTCTTTCGCTTCTACATTCAAATCAGAGTAATTCTAAATCTTTGTTCGTTTTACTCTTTTACCCTTTGTCTGCTTAGTTCACACGAGTTGTGAGTATGTTGAAACCGTCTACCCTTCTTGCCTAGCCTTCTTGTCATGTATTCTATATATCTCTGTTCGCTTTTTGACCATTCCAGCTTTCAACGCTTAAGCTGAGCAATGTGTGTTTTTCGACATGTGAGCGAGTGGCTTTGGTGGTTGTAGTATCATGAAATCGAGAGAGGGATAGAAGAGTCGTTGTATACATTAGCTTCCAGCGTAGAAGAAGGAGCGCAGAATTTCGATGTTTAGCGGCTGTATGGAGGAGGAGAAGAATGTAGAGAAGCAACAAGAGAGAAAGAGAGAAGTAAAGAATGCAAACTCGACTGAATTTATCAGAATGTTCATGGGTCTGGATTCTGTGTGAAGACTATGCTATCACCTCTCCGCGAGTGAAAAAAAAGTTTAGCAAATGCAGATTCCTTAGAGAGGATGGGTCGCCTTGTTCAGCGTTGAACAGACTCAAAGACGTCGATCGTGTAAGGTTCGAAACAATGGTTGACAACGAGGTTAAGACCGTGAAACGCAAGGCTTAAAACACGACATGAATATCGCAAGACGAAGTTCATAGTAAGGAAATAAGATTGGGTATCTGAACGCCTGTCCAAGAAGACGCAACCAACGCCTCGTTATAACCAAGGCTCGAAACGCCGTTTCCGTACAGAAATCTTATCGACGGTCGATAAGAACCATGACCTTCGAGGGATAAGTCCGTGTCTCGTGACCGGCCTTATGAGTCTCTAAATAATATAACGCCTCCATCCATTAGCGACGAGACACTTCTTCCCACTGTCATCCCGGCCCACAAGAAACCGCTCCCATCGCGCATCATACCCAGCGCCGAGAACAAGGATAGTCCCATCGTCGAGCCATCCGATGAGCCCCTTGGTCGGTCGGCCGCCCGGCACACCCGGAATACCTGCACTTAGAGTAGCGGACCTACCGTGTGGACCCCAAGTGGTAGGCTCATCGCCCATCTCGAACTTAGCGGTGGCCGTAGGGTATATATCTGAGAACGCGCGGGGCAGACCAGGGATCTTGGACAAGATACCATACTTGTGCTGCGACGGATCGGCTTGTGAAGAGGCATTCGTTGCGATTATGAGGTCGTAGATATGGAGGCTGGATTTATCGGATGTCACGGCGAGGGTGGAGCCGTCGGGGGAGAAGGCGAGAGAGAAGACAGCAGCGGGGTCGACGCCTCGGCGGAGCTCTGCTAGTTTCGTGCAGGAGGGGAAGGACCATAGTCGGATGATAGTGCCCTTCTCGCTGGCTGTTGCGATGAGGTCGCCGTTCCTGCTTATGCCGATTGCGCGCAACGGGCTTTCGTGAGCGGGTATGATACTCACATTGCCCGTGTTGAGATCGTAGATCTTGACCTGGCCCGCCGCCCTTCCCGGAAATGCGACAATACTCGTGCCCAGCTCACACAGCCCAAACGGGTTATTGACTGTTTCGTACTCCGCTGACTTGACTGGCGGCACCTTCATCTTGTATATGCATATCGAGTTGAGCAGCGCGACGATCATGTGTGACTGCGACAGGCGCACGCGCTGGACGGGCGTCTTGAACTCGGTCGACGTGGTGAAGCGCTCGGTCTTGTCGTTCCAGATTTGGACCTCGTAGATGATGTCAGTGTCGTTGACGCTCCAGTCGGGGTCCTCAGGAGGTACCTTGTTCTGGGGGTACTTGGGCTGCTTCCCTCCTCCGACCAGGGCGATGTAACTCTTGTTGCCGAGCATCTCTGCGCAGCCGATGCCGCCGCCGACTTCTGTGGGGGTGTTAGTGGGATGTGGTCGGTATGTATGATAGGGAGCTACCTCTGGAAATCTTCTCTTCGCATGTTGAAGACGAGAATACTGGAGGTGTTAGCAGGGGCCTTCAAGATGTATGCGCGCGTCATACCGCGAAACCCGTTCTCCAGGGCTACCGAGAAGTGCGAACAGTCGGCGTTGAAGGATGCCGAGAGCACAAAGGGCCCGGCATCCGAGTCTAGAATGGGCCGGGTGTTCATGCTGGGCGCAGCGAATAGAGCGGATGTTTGTACGGGAGGTTGTTTCGACTGCTCAAGTGGGGCGTCTTAAGTGCAGTGCGGAGGTGGGTGGAGCGCTGTGCTGAGATACTTCGAACTTAAAGTGGCCAGCAAACGGCGCCGACAGCGTTATCGCGGTGTATGAGAGTATGCTAGGCCCATTTTATCAGCAGCGACTGAGGCAAGGCGAGAGTGAATAGCTGCAAGAGGGTTGGTTGATAGCGATATCGAGGGTCCACGGCTCCTCCAAGAGCTCGGTCACGCCCACGGGATCCACCTGAGCTCTCCCGGCGCTAGCCATCTAGGGCAAGCGCGGCTTGAGGACCTGATGGATGAGCAACGATGCTTTTGGGCACCATCAGTCCCATTGCTATGACCGGAGAATTACTACCACCTCCCGCGCAGAGCCGCACGTGAGTGATGGGATTCTCTAACTTTCCATTTCAAGTTATAATGTTGAGCTTCGAGACCCTGATAAAGTACCCCGCTGAATACTGCTACCGGGCAGAACAGCGCGCAGACATTAGAAAAGCACCAACGCGTTGTGCTTGCCAACTACACATACTCGCAATACAATTCGTGATCAATGTCAATTCGCAATCACTCGTGTTGTATATCTTGCCGAAATCAGTCGCGCCAGGTGGTCGCGCCAAGAAGGAGACTGCGACCGGGGTGTTTCCCGCTAGCGAGCCCCTTTGCATCGCGCAGGGAGTAGCTGCCAACGTCCCCAAATTTCCACGACGACACCGCTCCAACACCACACCACAGACATACGCCCCCGTCTCACCCCCAAGCAGTCTCGCCTCATCGCTAGATTGTCTCCATTGCGTGTGCACGCCGCCCATCCACCACACCCATCACATTCACCGCCCCCGAGTTCATCATGTCTTCGGTACGACGCTCCCCAACACCACGTCTCCCTCAGGCCACAATGCCGCCCTACCCACCACCACACCACCTGCCATTGATCACACCCGCTAACAATGTCTCAGGCGCTTAACAAGACGCGCAGAAAGAAGAATGTCAAGAAGGGTATCCAGTTCTGTCTGATGGTCTGTGGTGCCTCTGGTACCGGCCGGACGACCTTTGTCAACACCCTCTGCGGCAAGCAGGTGCTCGGACACAAGGAGGTCGACGACCCAACAACGGCACACGTCGAGGAGGGCGTCAAGATCAAGCCCATCACAGTCGGTACGTCGCCCTGATAAGGACCAATGGCTATCATCATCGCGTGCGGCTGCTAACAAACATTAGAACTCGACGAGGAGGGCACCCGCATCTCGCTCACCATTGTCGACACACCCGGATTCGGAGACCAGATCGACAACGAGGCCAGGTAGGCATCTTCCAGGACTTACCACAACCCACGCTTACCCTTCGCAGCTTCTCAGAGATCGTCGGCTACCTCGAGCGACAGTACGACGGCATTCTCGCAGAGGAATCGCGTATTAAGCGTAACCCCCGATTCCGCGACGACCGTGTACATGTCCTGCTCTACTTCATCACACCCACCGGTCACGGGTATGTATGCCCATCTCCTCTGCCAGCTCCAGCTAACACGCGAAAGTCTCCGTGAACTCGACATTGAGCTTATGAAGCGCCTCTCACCCCGCTGCAACGTCATCCCCGTCATCGGCAAGGCTGACTCCCTCACACCCGCCGAGCTCGCCGAGTCGAAGAAGCTTGTCATGGAGGACATTGAGCACTACCGCATCCCCGTGTACAACTTCCCCTACGACATCGAGGAGGACGACGAGGACACCGTCGAGGAGAACGCCGAGCTCCGCGGCCTGATGCCCTTCGCTATCGTTGGATCCGAGGACATTGTTGAGATCAACGGCCGACGGGTACGGGCACGCCAATACCCCTGGGGTATCGTCGAGGTCGACAACCCCCGCCACTCCGACTTCCTGGCTGTGCGAAGCGCCCTCCTCCACAGCCATCTTGCCGATCTCAAGGAGATTACGCATGACTTCCTATACGAGAACTACCGTACCGAGAAGCTTAGTAAGAGTGTCGAAGGTGGTGCTGCTGCGTAAGTTTTGTCCCCGCTCTACTATGATATCAGTACTAACATCCTACAGTGACTCGTCGATGAACCCCGAGGATCTTGCCAGCCAGTCAGTGCGCTTGAAGGAGGAGCAACTGCGACGCGAAGAGGAGAAGCTGCGCGAGATCGAAGTCAAGGTCCAGCGCGAGATCAACGAGAAGCGGCAGGAGCTCCTGGCCCGCGAGAGCCAGCTGAAGGAGATCGAGGCCCGCATGAACAGGGAACAGAGCGGCCAACTGCAAGACCACGACGCAGACGAGGCTTAGATGACGCCAACACACCTCGCTTTCAGGATCCGGCTGTTGCATCTCCTGCGGTCTTGGTCAAGCACGGGTAGCGCGCTTGCCACGGGAAACCATCGAGTCGTCAAAAGGTGTATTGATCATCACAGCTGCGGGCGTTTGTAATAGGTGGCTTGTGCAATGCCGACACGGAAGGGACATGGTCGGATGCCGGGCTTCATTTCTTCTTATTTGGGGGCCTTTCCATCTTTTAGCCGACAGTGATAGCTCCCTTGGATCACGTCTGTGGTTACACTGTCCCTCGACATGACACTGCTTCTCGTATGTTTTCTTAGCTTTTTCGATACTTATTCCCCCGCCTTTTGGTCCTTCATGTAGGAAGTAGTAATTAACATTCTAATATCACCCCGGTGGTCATAAATGCTGTTCGTTGTTCACGGTTTCGTTCTATGTGCTTGAGTATCTCGCGGCTTTGCTCCTTCCTATTGTAACTGCAAATTTGAGTCTGCGTAGCGCGCCTTCCACACAAACATCCACTCCACTCGTGCATGTTGGGGGCCTCTAATCCATCGACGATCACATCTCTTCTCGTCTCCTCAACACAACGCCCACACTTGCTTTGTTTGTGCGCCTTCATGTACACTTACGACACCACAACTGTCGACTTACGCCACATCGCAACGTTTTGTATACACAAAATACGCTAGATTAGCTTGCTGTTTCTTCACCGATCAGTCTCGCGAATGCCGTCCACCCTGGCCCGGCAGATTCTCACCGCACGTTCAGGTTGACGAGATGGTATGCTCAAGCGAGCAGCATTTGAGGCCGGCACCGCGAGACGCGCATTTTGGAGCTGGCGGCAGTGGCAAGTATAGCAGTAACCTACTGCGTCGAATGGGCACACACGCTCGATACACGGTTCCATTCATACGGACTCTCTACTGCACCCTGAATACCTGGTCCACATCTGCTTCTCCCTCTCGCCCTAACAGTTTGCAGCCGCTACGATAGCGCTGGCGATACTCTTCTTACGTCCAATGGGTTGAGTCTGATCAATCATCAGTCACGTGAAGGAAGCCAGCGAAGCAAACGTCACGCACTCATCCAATAAATGGCAATGGCACAGAGAAGAGTGAGGGTGATGAGGGCACAACTGACGATACAGACGACACCAAAAGACTTCGTTGCGATGATCGCTGTCTTGCTGGTCGATCTTAGTGAACACTGCGATGCGAGAACGAAGCCATTCACTTTACGCCCAGACTCAGCGAGTATACTGGCCCCATCAAGAGCCAATGACAAGATTTCCTGCAGCTCTTGCATACATCATACACCCCATACTGATTCCGCATGCGCGAATTGCAATCTGGCCTATGGGTCTGGTGTCTCAAGGTGGACGATGATAGGGCCTCTCGTATGCTAGCTGTCGAAACTTTCACGTCGGGATTGACTGCGGAGACACCTCAACATATTCCGAGTATATCCTGCAGTGTGAATATACCTCGCCTCCGCGTTTGCCGACAGACTTGTCACGGAGAAGACCGCAAGAAGCAACTACTGCAGTCAGCTCTAGGCCTTTACCCCAGGTCTTTCGTCCACCAAGCGATCTTCCCGCACCGGTCAAATACTGCACGTCATGGTAGCGGATCGTTTCGACCCATTCCATCCTGTCTGATCGGTCTACTCTGCAAGTGCCGATGCGCCTTACTCTCATGCTTTTCCCGTCGGCTTCTAGTCTTGCAGAACTACTCACCGGTCACATCGCGCACAAGACGACATCAGGCATCATTCTCATGGAAGGATCTGCCAGCGGATGAGACGATCATGGCGAAAACATGATGTTAATGACCATAACAATGGGTTTCAATAGAACTCACTGCAGTAGTCATCATATACGGCCGCACACTAAACGATCAAGAGTCGCCCGTGCTCGTCGGAACGGCACCCTATCTACTGAGATTCATGGCTTTTACATTTGAAGGTCGGGATAAATCAGGGGTTAGCCTGCCGTCCATTAGCGTTATACTGGCTTTATCCCTGGTGCATCGCGGATTAACAAAACCACGGCACAGCGGCAAAGCGAACGCGAAAGTAGGCACGCATCAGAGCTTCGACAATGATCAAGGCAAGCCTCGGGTCATAATCGTCCAGCCATCTCCTGCCAGTTTAAACATGTCGATCCTGATCACGTCAACGGCCTAAAACCTGGCCGAACGTACGTCTTCAGATCCCAAGATGCTCCAGGGACTGGCGTGCTCCCCACACAGTGGGTATATCGGCCCGCTTCTCGCCAGATTCATCTGGTCTGGCCTCTGATGCTTCCCTTGCGTATCGGACCACGATGCCCTCAAGATAGATGATCTTTGACAAATCCCTCAGCCAGACATGAACAACCCGGTATCAGACCCTTTCAGCGTCGGTCCGCTTGCACATCCTCGTATGCGACATCGGCATACCGAACGTCGCCGACTCTGCACGCCATGTTCTATGCGTCTCTTCACCGTTCAGATCCCAGGATGGTCAGGATGTCAGACTCGTGGCTCGATGACATTGGCTTCATTGAACGGAGTACGCCCGGCCGGTACTCTATCTCGTGTGGGTCCAGGAGCAAAGCCGAAGCGCAACTATCCGTCCACGTCTCGGTGCCAGTCATCAATACAGATGGGTGCAGCCGATGCGAATATGGCTAACCGTCGCTGCATCATGCCGGAGATCGCCCCGATATGGATTCCTTCGTTCGTTTTCGCAGAAGATGGTATCATTGAGGCGAGGTGAAAGCGTGCAGATGCGTGAGACACGCAGACGTCCTGGTCTATTATGCAATGCCGTCCCAGGAACATATCCTGCATGTGGTCCTGGATCGAATAAACGCCACAGCCAAGTGGCGGCAACGGCGGCGGGGAACCTTCACACGTACCAAGTGCCAACACAAAGTCGACGCGTTATCTCCTCCTCGTACACGCGGAATTCAGCGCAAAGAATGTGTTCTCGACCGGCATACATAACCGACAGCTTTGTGTATGAAACGTATGAACCGAAGTTCGTCGATCGGTAGAGCGTTTGGTTCTCTGGCTTGCGTGCATGGCGCACGCCCCTAACCCCACCTTTTCCCAACGGTTCCACTTTTTGACCTGATCCGGCTGGAGATGTACAACCATTATCATCATAACCGCGCAGTGCGCGGCTGTCGTTATTATGTTCGGGATGTCGACGCAATGACTCAAAATATTCTTTGGGACCGAGGCGGCGATTTGCCGGTTCAGCTGGCTACTAACGACCCACTGCCTATCAGCTGCCGCGAAAGCTGCGAACTCTATCGTCCCTCGCGACACGCCTTCTCGGCTGTGCTACTCAGCAGTGCAGCATGTGCAATCCTTTTGTGCCGCGTCTGCAACAGCGTTGAGCGTGTAGTAGCTGGCTAGTTGACCTTACATGTCGGCCACCACTTATTCATCATCAGCTACTGCAGACTGCTGCGAGGCGCCAGGAACCGAGGACTAGACACACGCTCGGATGGGGAAAGCAGAGCCTCCTACTAGCTGGATCCAGTTGTACTGTATACAGGATCGAATCATAAATCCGGTTGACGCCATCTTATGCAGGCGGGGTCCCACCGGCGTGGTTCGGGAATGCCAGGTGATGCAGGTCTCAACACAGCCGCCAACCGCACGTCAGCTACCCACCTTCAGAGTTTTCAGGAACGTCCGTCAGTGTGCAGCAATGCACAGTAGCCGGGCACGCGCTCGCCGAGCTCACCGGAGGATCGAAGTCACCTCATCAAAACGAAGATTGACGGACTGTCCTTGAGGCCAGTCAGGATTGATGTTCGCGTGAGCCGCTTGGAGCGCGGCGGTAGTCTACGCACGACCACATCCGGAAATACATCTACAAGGTTATTCATTGGATGCAGATTAACTTTACCCTCTTCGATGTGCATTACTCCGTAGTCTACAGAACTGTCCCGGCTGTGAGCGATTGGGTTTACCAAGTGGCCACCATGTTCTTTCTTCGTCGCTCAATGCAGGGACCCAGCATCCGACCGAGCCTTGTATGCATGCAATACCGGGGCTTTCGTCACCCACCCCCTTCAACGTCTGCATCGAGATGGAGTGGACCCATTTCCTCATATGAGGATAGATGCGTTCAGCGAAAAGTCTAGACTCGCCAATCGGATTGCAGATCGGCTGGGGAAGGAAAAGTATCCCTGTATACGCTAGCTCAGCCACTCACCTCTTACCGAGTCTGAACGGAGTCGCTCTTCAGCGCCGGGAGCAGGGGCATGACTTCCCCGAAAGCTGAAATCTCACTAGCTGCCTAGTCTAAATCGTTCTATCCAAGGCCATTGTGCAATGGTATGACCAGCCGACTTATTCTTGCACGCGACTGCGGCGGTAGAGCTAGTAAAATGGGACCCTCTGACAGTTCCGTCATCACGCACAACATGTTGCCTGGTGTGAGCGGGTACCACTTTCGCCTTCACCTGGGTGCCGGTGCTGGCGTAACCGACTGCTCTGTCATTAGTTGGAAACTTTCTTTTGTACAACCCTCCCGCTTCCTCATCCTACCATTGGTGAAGTCGTTTAACTACTTCTTCCTCCTTTACTCGAACCAGGTACCAGAGCGATAGTACATACTACACCTGGTGCGACGTGAAACGCCACCAGATCACGTAAACTCACATCTCTACACTTCCTTTTAGTTGGCTTCTTAATCGTACATCTTGTCTCACCTGGGCCTCTCTTTTCACCATCATCCATCTTCCCACGCACTGAGCTTTACACCTCTTCACCACTTCTTGTCATCCAAGACGTAGTGAGAGTACTCTTCCAAAGCCATGGACAGACCGCAAGTTTCGATACCACCCGTGAGTAGTACCATCAATATCGCATACAGCTCCAACATACTGACCCCAAACGCTAGGCTGCGAATATCCTTGGTGTAGGTTTCTCTGCTCCACCCACGTTTTTGACTTGAGTCATGATACTGACATGCGATCTCGTTCTCTAGACGCTCGGCACTGGTGAGTACCTCCGAACGTTTCGTGGCTAATGACTATGCTAACTTGAGTAAAGTGTATGCAACCCCACGTCAAGCCCTTGACCCCACGAAGCACTTGCTAACAAAGGTCCGAATGCAGCTGCTGGTGTATCCAAATCATCCCACAGTAAGTGTCACACATATCAGCATCGCAAATGACGGGTTGCTGACTTTGCCGAAGAATATGGACCAACTGGCGGCGAAAGAGCACTGAAGGCCTCCCAGGCACCATGCTGATACTCTGGTCAATTTGTGCGACACCCCACATGAACGAACCTGGTCGACTCAGCTAACCACAGGATGCAGGCGGCGTACCGTTTGGTGTATACGCGATTGTTCAGGTATGCTAACACCCACCGCGCACTCCGTCTTACCTTTTATTTACGTGTGATTAGAACTTCAACTTCGCCCTCCAATTCCAACCTCAAGCTTTCGCCAGTCTCACCCTCATCGCATGGGGCCAAACACTCTACTACCACAACAAATGGCGGGTCTGGACAGCTACTCTCGCGACCATCGCTCTTGCAGCTAGCTTCGGTATCATGGAACTCATCCTCATTCTTACACTGCGCGTAAGTCAACCACACGCTACAAATCACCATCTTGTAGA